>Ga0307507_10003520_pt1 | contig 30105 bp, 7 predicted proteins | sample 7_EM_MG_FD_207223 | JGI IMG/M metagenome (GOLD analysis project Ga0307507, IMG submission 207223) | Populus trichocarpa ectomycorrhiza microbial communities from riparian zone in the Pacific Northwest, United States - 7_EM | ecosystem: Host-associated > Plants > Roots > Unclassified | place... | reverse complement strand
GATAAACCAGATAAAATAGTATATATTTGAGTGTAATGTAGTATATAAAGTAGTAGAATATTTTAAGGGAGGGAAGGAGTAGTTAAATAGAGTTAGAAAATGGTTTAGGGACCTATATAGCTTAAGCGACGTTAGCAGCTAGTTTAATAGTTAACAAATCGACAGGAGGTGCGGACTTACTATCACCAGTCTTGGCATGGTATTAAGAAGCGGCTCAGTCATCAATAAACGTATATTTAATAGTGTTGCTCTTAGCTTCCTTATCTTCCGTATCTTCCTTATTGCTATCCTTATTACTATCCCTATTATCCTCATCCTCCTGCTTATCTGCTTCTTGTGTATTTACCACCGCGTCGCCTTCTGCTTGAGCCTTCCCTTTAGTAGCAGCCTTGGTAGCAGCCTTGGTAGCAGCTTCTTCCTTATATTGCTTATTAACGTTAGGGTCTATGTTACGGACGCTTTAAGTACAATGTTACGACTACTTGGAGAAGAGTTGGAGGAAGCTAGTTGGTTAATACAGGCACGGTCCAGGATGGATCCAGTGAAACCATGTAACGAGGAATGGTAAGCGAGTCACATAATATTATACGCAGTGTACGCAGTGTACGCAGTGTACGCCACATATAACACGTATAACACGTACCTTACGTACAAGAGAGGATTTCTTAGGAGTACAGTTGTGTATTTAAAGGACCTTAGTCCCTACTATAGATAGTTCTCTCCTTATAGTAAATCTCAGAATATAATTAGAGTTAATCTGTTGGGCAACTACTCTACTAGTTGTTATTATATTGTCGTTTTTGTTGTACCTATATACCTAGCCCATTAACAGAACCTACCATAGTTCCTGCTATAAGGTTCCATTACACATTCACTACCAAGGTTATAGTATTGGAATAAAATCGAATAATATGCTACTAAGAGCAGCACTAGTTATAACGGCGTTAACAAGAGCTATAACCTTAGGGCCAGGTAATACTAGTATAAACAATAGGGATTCTTAAGTGGTTACGCAAGGTTAGTTACAGGAAATGGTTAATTACTTATAAGACAATAATAGGATACTTAAAGAATGCATTAATAAAATCAGAGCAGCAAAGATTAAGTTATCTTTAATTAAACAATTCTCTGGGGAGAAGTTAAAGCTTAAAGGATTTCTTAAGCAAATGCACTTTAAGGTAGTACAGGAAGGAGCGAAGTTAGTAATATTATTGGATTAAGTAGCCTATGTAGGATTATTCCTAATAGGGAGGGCACTTAAATAGTTTAAGCCGTATCTTATAGAAATATAGGCTAATAGCATGACAACTACTAACCAAGACATACGGTATATATTTGCCAGTTAGAATGGGTTTGCAAAGCAACTAACACAAATATTTGGAGACCTAGAAGCCATAACTATAGCGGAACAAAAGCTTTAGAACTTAGTACAACGCACTTTAGTAATTAAGTATATAACACAGTTTTAAATACTAGCCACGTAGGTTAAGTGGAACAATAGGGTGCTTATAGTATAGTATAAATAGGGACTTAAGGCTAAAGTCTAGGACGTAATTATCCTAATAGAAGATGCGGATACTCTAAGAGAGTTAATAGATTAGTCAATAAAGATTAATAATAGGATCTACCAAAGGGAACAAGCTAAGAGAGGGTAAGACAGAGTTCCACAGTTATATAAGGCGCAAAGTACGCAACGACAGATATAGTGTTAAAAACTATAGAATGGCGTAGAGCTAATAGACCTAAGCGGTACCAAAGAAACCTAAAGATAGGAAAAGAAACTATAGAAACCTAGAGGTTAAGGATTAAGTAATTAAAGGACTAAGGAGCAGAGGCCAAACTAGGGATCTTAGCAGTAGAAGACGTTTAGGCGGACTCTATAGTAAGAAAGATGGTTTAAAGATGGAGCTTGCATAAATTGCGGAAAATAGGGTTATTTCGCTAGAGACTATAGAGGTGGTTAAAGTAACTACGCGGTAAAGGGAACCAGACCAGCAGACGGCACGTATATATAGAGGGATGACGGTGCACTATAAGGAATAAAAAAGTGTTTAATTAACAGTTTTGTGTATTATTACAATAACGCATGCTGAATTTATAAAGATGCTAAGTATAGCGCAAGCTATTGGCCATAAGAGCCAGAGTTAAAAGGACTTTAAGGAACCAGAGAGTTAGACAAAGAATAGAATTAACTCTACAAGCTAGATTAAGATATTACAGTAATATACGGACGAAAATTAGTAGTAATAATAATAAAGTCAGAGTACTTATTAATTAACAGCGATAAGGACGAAAAGGAGGCTAACTGGGAGCACTTAAACCTTAGTAACATAATAGAAGCAGAGACTGAGACTATTACTAAACAAGGTTTAGTAACGGGTATAGTGATACTATTAAATACAATTTCTATTGCTTCATAAGACGATAGGAGTAACGTTTAGAAGAAACTAAGTAAGTAAATAACTGCTAGTGCTAGCTCATCACTTGGTAAAGGCAAAAGGCCATAGGCTTAAGATTCTTAAGAAGAGATAAGAGAAGCTTAAGATTTTTAAAGTAAGATGAGACATACCTAAGAACCCACAACAGATAAAAACTAATGGGAAAGGGCAGCAACTCAGTTTAGTAATAAACGAATGAGTATAGGACGCAAGTTTAAGAACTATAAGTTTAGAGAACAAGTAAGAACATCAGTAAATCTAGGTAAATGTAGTATTTAGCCTAAAGATTGAAAAGTTAATACCAGGATTAAAAAGCAAGACAACTATAAGGATCCAGCTGCAAGACGCAGAAAATAAGAAACTATGGATAAGTTTAGGATAAGAATTATCGCATAGCAAGAGCAAAAGCTAGATAAGAGATCAGCTATGCCAGGTTATATAAGGGATAGAGTACCTATATAAAGAGTTACTAATAGGCCAAGTGTAGGGATACCTAGGGCAAAGTGGTTAGGTAAACTGGAATAAGAAGAGGATCTAGATATTCCAACTAGGTTTAAAGAAAGACATACTAAAGGATATTACAATACAGCGATAATAAGGTATTTTCTAACGGATAAACTATATACACTAAACCAGTTATACGGAAAGTGGTATAGGCAACAACATAATAACAAATAGGAAGACTTTTATATATAGCTAGACAAAAAAGTTGTCCAAAACCAACCTATTACGGAAAAACGTATAAGTTATATTAAAGGAGCATTAATTATAACGTTAAGGAATCTAGAAGAGAGGTCTAGGGACTAAAGAAGTAAGCGGTAAATCTTAGTACCTGCAGTAGAGATACTAGTAGTTAGGTTAACTAGGTATAGGTTTAAACTTAAGGATAAAAACAAACTAAGAGTTAACCTAAAACATATAGCGTATTATACACTATTATGGATAGCTTATATGGATGATATGTGCAATATATATAGAGCACCTAAAGACAAGAACCGGAAGTACCTAGTAAGGATATATTAGGCACCAGAGGAAAAGCGGTTCAGGAACGCCAAGTATATATATAGTTGGTATCTAGTAGAAGTATAAGGTTAAGGAGACTTAACACTTTAACTAGGAAAATTCCTTACGGAAGAATGCCTAGACAGATAATAGTGGTGGAAGTACCCAGAGAACACTTATCTATGGTATGTAGAGAAAAAGAAATAAACTAAATATTAGCTAAAGTTGGACTAAGTATAAATAGAGTCGAGCAGCCAATAGTTAGGAAAAGGAGAGGTGTATAGGACCAGAGGGAACTAGTGTTAGAGCCTTAGACCCTTAAAGGAATTTAAGGACGATACCTAAATTTAAGAGCCAAGTGGCAAGATTAGCAGTTTAAAGCATTAGTAGATAGTGGAGCAATAAGGAACCATATATCACTAAAGGCAGTGGAAAGAATAGGGTTACTATATAGATAGAAGGAACATCTATATCTACTTATAACAATTTTAGGAGATTAGATAGCCTATAGAGGAGGTATTATTAATCTTAAAATAGGACCTATTTAGATAACTATTAAAGGGAGACCAGTTAGAATGTCTTTTAATATCCTACCATTAGGACAGGATGAGGCAATACTAGGAATGCCTTAGTTATAGGAGTATAATCTAAAGATTAATTGGGTTACAGGTTAAGTTAATATTAAGGATATATAATAGCGCAAAGTGCGACAGTAAACCAAGTTGGTATAGTACCAAGTTGGAGCGATATATGAAGAGACTGAGCGAGGCTTAAGTTATATACTAAAGAGATACCATAAGTATGGCAAAAAGTTATGGTCACCAGAAAGTAAACAGCTGTTAGAATATACAGCTTGGGACTATAAGATAGAATTAGAAAAGGGAATAAGTCCAAAGTTCTTTCTAATCTATAAGCTTACTAAAACCAAGTTAGTGGCGCTTAAAGAGTTTGTTTAGGAGAACTTATAAAAGGGATATATTAGACTATTACAGTTATTAGCGGGATATCCAGTATTGTTTATCCCAAAGAAAAACGGAAAACTTAGGATGTGTATAGACTATAGACAGTTAAACAGCATTACTAGGAAGGATAGATATTCTTTACCCTTAATTAGCGAAATCCAAGACAGAATAGGTAATGTAAAGATCTTTATAAAGATAGATCTAAGATGGGCGTACCACCAGATTAGAATCAAGGAAGGTAACAAATAGAAGGCAGCCTTTAGGTTAAAGGAAGGACTATATAAGCTATTAGTTATATAGTTTAGGCTTATAAACGCACCAGCAATATTCTAGAAGTAAATTAATAGTGTGTTAGGAGAACACCTAGATGAATTTGTTATGGTATACCTTAACGACATTATTATCTACTTAGAGAGTAAGGAAGAGCATAGAGAACACGTTAAGTGGGTCTTAAAGAGACTATAAGAAGAAAAGATGCTAGTAGCAATTAAGAAATGCGAGTTCTTCACTAGGAAGACTAATTTTGTTAGATTTATTATTAAACCAGGCTAACTTAGTATAGATCTAAAGAAGATCGAGGCTATAGTAAATTAGTAAGAACTAAAGAATATAATACAGTTGAGATCGTTCCTAAGGTTTTGCAATTACTATAGAAGGTTTATAGCGCAGTGGTTATAGGACATTAAGCCATTTACACGGTTAATGAAGAAAGAAGAACTATGGGTATAGGGGAAGGAATAATAAAAACTGTTTAAAAGAGTTAAAAAGTTGTTTACCTAGGAGCCAGTTCTTAAGATCTATTAACTAGGTCTAGAGATGGTTGTAGAAACGGATATATTAGACTTTACACTAGGGGCATACTTCCTATAGAAATATCAAGATGGATAGCACCCAGTAGTATACTATAGTTGGAAGATAACACTACTAGAACTAAACTATAACATCTATAACAAGGAGTTATTAGGTATAGTAGTAGCACTTAAGAAATAGAGAGCATTTTTATAAGGCACAAAGAAACTGTTTGTAGTAAAGACAGACTATAAGAACCTTATAGGATTCCTAACGACGAAGGAACTCAACCAAAGATAGGTTAGATGGGCGGAAATGCTTATAGAATACTATTTCGAAATTTAGCATACTAAGGGTACAGACAATGCACGAGCAGATGCTCTAAGTAGAAAGGCTAAACTATAGAGTAGTAAAAAGCTATTAGGAGCTTTATTGCGAAAGAATTAAGACGGATTAATTAGGTATAATTATTTAAAGATCGCAGTAACTAAGGAAAGTTAGATCCATAAATTACTAGAAAGTAATTAGATATAGAAGATCTAAGAAGTATAGGTAGAGGATCTAGACTTAGAGCAATATAAAAATAGAGAAGTAATGTATATGCCTAAGTCTATTGCAGAAGAATTTGTTAAGGAATTCTATAAGGGAATAATATAAGGATATAATGGGTCTACGGGACTAGTGTTAAGACTTTAAGAGGAGTACATTATTTAAGGAATCTGGGGACTAGTAAGATAAGTTATAAAGGAATATCTAGATTGCTAAAGAAACAAACCGATAAGGTATAAGCCGTATAGGGGGCTATAACCTGTTAAGACACCAGGAAGACCATAGGAAGTTATATTATAGGACTTTATTATTAAGTTACTAAAGTTAAGAGATCCTATTACAGGACAAGATTATAACGCGATTTTAGTAATAGTGGATAAGCTAATAAAGTGGGGATACTTTATAGCATACACTAAGGAGATATTAGTAGAGGATGTTGCTAGAATCTATATAAAGGAAGTATTCGCAAGACATAGAGCACTAGATAAGATTATATTGGATAGAGATCTAAGATTTATAGTAGTATTTTAGGAAGTGTTTCTGGCAGAATAAGGGGTTCGCGCAGTAATATCTACAGTATATTATCCGCAGATGGACGGACAAACGGAAAGACTAAACTAGACACTAGAGTAGTATCTAAGGCATTATATTAATTACGCACAGAACAATTGGGTATTGTTATTACCAGTTATATAGTTTGTATATAATGCAACACTATAAGAAGGAATGGGGACATTACTATTTAAGGCGAATTACGGGTATAAGCCAAGAATATCGTTATCGCCACAACAAGTAAAAAAGATGAGTAGCACAGCTAAACAAAGAATAGAGACGTTAATAAATCTTTATATAGACCTTAAAGAAACAGCTAAACTAGTATAAGAACAAATAAAAAGGTACTATAATGCTAAGAGATCTAAGGGACCAGATCTTAAGGAGGGGGATAAAGTGTGGCTACTACACAAAAATTTTAAGAGTTGATGACTAAGTAAGAAGTTGGACTATGTTAAACTAGGACCTTTTGAAGTTAAGTAAAGAATTTTATTAGTTATATATAAGTTAAACCTACCAGCCAAAATGAAAATCTACCCTATATAGCATATTGCGATGCTAGAGCTAGTACACAGGAGTGTTAAACCACCAGTCTATAAGGCAGATATGTATAGAGGATAGGAGGAAGATGAATAGCAAGTTTTAAAGATCGTTAGTTATGAGGACATAGACAATAAAATATAGTATAAAGTAAGGTGGATAGGCTATAGTAAGACTACCTAGGAACTACTAAGCAACCTAAGGAACGCTATGAGAAAGGTATAGGAGTATTAGAAGAAAGCAGGTTAGGCAGCATTAACAAGAAAAGATCGCTAAAAAATAAGTTGCCTAAGGGGGACCCAAGAGGAGCAATTACTAAGCTACTTGAAGTTGTTTCCCTTATAGGAGGAGAGCCAGTCCTTTTATTACCTAGTTTAGATAAACCCTGTTAAACCAGTTTCCACTCCTTAGAATAGACCTTCTTACGAACACATTTAAGATAAAGAAGATGGGTAGAGGCTGATAAATAGGCTTTAAGGGCACGCTGTTAAGCAGCTATAGCCTTCTACTCCGCTTCTTGCGAATAATAAAGCTTGTTTAGGGTGCTTAAGAGCTCACTATTAAGCTTCGCAGTAGTAGATTAAACACAAGACCCTATAACAAGTTACTTAGAGAACTTAAAGACTGTTAAGAGTTATGGGACGCGTATACTTAGCGTTAGAGACAAAGCGAACATTATAAGACGATTAAATATTTGCTTTAGTGCACTCTAAGTAAGACAAGGGTTATTAAGACGAGGGACTTGCTATTATAATATACACCAACCCTACTTTCACACAGTAAGAATATGGAGACGGTATTATCTTACTAAGCGATAATATGGCAGCCACGGTGCGAGTACAGCGTTATGCTTATAAGGAAGAAGAAGCTTTAGGTATAGTAAGTATAAATATTAACTAGATTAAACAAACGGACATTATACCTCTAGTAAATAACTTAGAGATGTTAGGAATCTTTAAGGACGAAGATAAAGAGGAGGGAGATGGTGTTACGGACGCTTTAAGTATAATATTATAACTACTTGGAGAAGAGTTGGAGAAAGCTAGTTGGTTAATATAGGCATGGTCTAGAATGGATCTGGTGGAACTATATAACGAGGAATGGTAAGCGAGTTATATAATGTTATACGCAGTATATACAGTATACGCAGTATACGCTACGTATAATATGTATAACACATACCTTATGTATAAAAGAGGATTTCTTAGGAGTACAGTTGTGTATTTAAAGGACCTTAGTCCCTACCGTAGATAGTTCTCTCCTTGTAGTGAATCTTAAAATATAATTGGAGTTAATCTATTAGGCAACCACTCCACCAGTTATTATTACGTTGTCGTTTTTGTCGTACCTATATACCCAGCCTATTGATAGAACCCACCGTAGTTCCTGCTATAAGGTTCCGTTATAGTCTACGCCTTTTGTAAAGGCCTTAAGGACGCCTAAACCAGGACTTAAGGCACTTATTTACTTTAAGGATATTGGCTTTAAGGCGGTTTTAGGGGTTAGTAATAAGGTGCTTAGCGGAGCTAAACACGCGTTTACATTTAGCGCTTATTAATAGTATAGCTAGTATATTAAGGGCAAATCGAGCGAGATTGGGTTGTAAGAGGTATAGACTATTCTAGTAAGCTAGAGGATTGTCGGCTTCCTTAGGGTCGCTTTTAATATAGGTTTAGTAGGCGTTAGTTCTACTAAGAGGTATTAATTTAATCTACTTATAGCTTTCTAGACTACTAAATATTTTACTATATATAAAGCATATTGGTGGTGGAAGCTTAACAACTGTAGGAGTACTATACTTACCCTTATACTCCTCCAGCTAGAGGTCCTCTACTAGGCCCTAAACTCCGTAATTATCTAGATCCTTAGGATTACTGCTAAGCTAGTTTACCTTATTCTTATTATAATTAAATCTCTAGTAAAACTACTATTACTTCTTATCTGGTAAAAGCACCTGCGTAGTATAGTATACAGCGCTGTTGTCTGCAAGCTTATAGTACTCCTTATACTTCTCCTATAACGCGCAGGCCGCTGCCTTAAGATAGATGTATTCTTTATAGTCGCTATATTTAATATAAAGCTCTTAAAAGTCAACCTAGGCGTTGTAGGTACAGTTAAGAAGCCAATTTAAAGTGGTAAACCAGTAGTAGAGCGTATGCTTATGGCCCTAGCCATATATAGTAGCTTTATAGAACAGTTAGAGGACAGAGAAAAGCTTTTTAAGTAGAAACTAGTAGTAGGTAGTAAGTTAATCGCTTTTAATACCCTTGCCACGTTTTGGTATATAGGTGTCGTAGAATCGTTATATATAGGGCCTATAATTAATAGCTTATATAATAGAGCTAAAATATAAATTCTATTGCGTTATATTGCTTTGGATAAGCTAGTAGAGAAGTTAGTAATAAAATTAAAAAGTTAGATATTATAACCGTAGAGCGAGGATATTGCGACTATAGGGCGGATATTATAAAATCCAACGCCGTGGCTAATTAAACCCGTGCGATTTAATGTTACTAGGTGGTAAAAATTACTAAATCTTATCTAGAGCCTATACACTTACCTTAAGCATATTAAATTCTGACCACTTCCCCCCTATTACAATCCTCCGAAACTCCTCCCAACGCTACAGCGATATCCAGATATACTGTATAATATTATATAGACGTCTAAGAGCGCCCTACTTTCTCTAGATTTTCGCAATTAACTTAAAGTCGTGCCTATTATAAGCCAGCTTAAGCTTCTCTAATATAGTGTCCGCCTTCTTTCCTAGAAGAAACGCCTGTGTATATAGGTTAACTATATGGCTAAGACACCGCAGTTAATAACGTTTCCACTACCTTTCTAATATCTTTAGATAGAGCGTTTTAAGTATTAAATCCACTGCTATATTATTGCTTAACGCGTTATTAAGTATAAAATATTCTATCTTTTTACTAATCTTATACTTGCTAATTATATCTAGAACGATCTAAGCTTGGTTTACGCCGCTGTGTTCGCCCTTAAGGCGTTATATAGCAAGAAGCTTTGTCTATTGGAGGCCGTTTTTATTAATATAGTAAGTAACTATTGCAATAATAGCGTAGTAGTTTGGTGACGTCTAAAGGTTAAAGGATAGGTGGATATTTAATTAAGCGTTTTATAAGTTATCTTATAGCTGTCTCTTCTGCTTCCTAAACTCGCTTACTACCTAGCTGTAAATTATAGTACGCGACAGAATTAACTTCGCTAGGCCTTTATATATATACTAAACCAATTCTAGGAAGTAGGCGTTTTTAATCTAGTAGTAAGTAATATGGTAGTATACCAGCTAGCGAATCAGTATAAGCTTAAAAGCTTTAAACCATGTATTTTAGATATAGTCTTGCTGCTTAATATACTGCTTAATTGCTCCTTTAGGCTTAATTAAATTGCCTTTTTTATTAAGTTGGTGAGCCCGTTTCTAGTGGCTAAGAATAGCAGAGTTACTATCCAGCGCTATTTACTAATTAGTAAATAGGTAGTATAGAGAATAAATTCTCTTACTAAGCGGCTTGTATATTACATCCTTCTTCTTATCTAAACACTAATAGTAATAGTAGTATTTGACTCCTATAGTCTCATAAACTATTGTGAAGCCTTTTCTCTTACCCTATATATGCAAGGACTTCTTTTTGCCACGCTTCTGCCTAGCAATTTTATCAGTTCTTTAGTACTACTAGCCATAGAGTTTAATTCGTTTTGGCTTAACTACTAGGTGCAACAGTAGAGGCTCTGGCTTAGGTTTGGATTTAGATTTATAATAGGTAAGAGATTCTAGTTTAACTATATTTGTCCTCGTCTTTTAGCGCTTCTACTTTTTACTACTAGAGGCCTTACTAATGCGCTTTTAAGGAATAGCAGGAGCCTTGCCCGTAGCATAGCTACTACTAGTATAACTACTACCACCTCCACGCGTTATTCGGCCGGTCGCAATAACGATACTCTCCATAAAATTGACAGTATTAAACAATAAGGGCAGCAATAAGGCAGTAATGTAAGCGGTTTAGACTAGTTTTAGATTTTGCCTTAAAACCGATCCAAAAATCGGATTAAAGCTCTAAACCAGTTCTAGAACTGGTTTAACCAGATAAACCAGATAAAATAGTATATAAAGTAGTAGAATATTTTAAGGGAGGGAAGGAGTAGTTAAATAGAGTTAGAAAATGGTTTAGGGACCTATATAGCTTAAGCGACATTAGCAGCTAGTTTAATAGTTAACAAATTAACAGGAGGTGCGGACTTACTATTACTAGTCTTGGCATAGTATTAAGAAGCGGCTCAGTTATTAATAAACGTATATTTAATAGTGTTGCTCTTAGCTTCCTTATCTTTCATATCTTCCTTATTGCTATCCTTATTACTATTCCTATTGTCCTTATCCTCCTGCTTATCTGCTTCTTGTATATTTACCACTGCGTCGCCTTCTACTTAAGCCTTCCCTTTAGTAGCAGCCTTGGTAGCAGCCTTAGTAGCAGCTTCTTCCTTATATTGCTTATTAACGTTAGGGTCTACGCCTTTTGTAAAGGCCTTTACTTAAGGACGCCTAAACCAGGACTTAAGGCACTTATTTACTTTAAGAATATTAGCTTTAAGGCGGTTTTAGGGGTTAGTAATAAGGTGCTTAGCGGAGCTAAACACGCGTTTGCATTTAGCGCTTATTAACAGTATAGCTAGTATATTAAGGGCAAATCGAGCGAGATTAGGTTATAAGAGGTATAGACTATTTTAGTAAGCTAGAGGATCGTTAGCTTCCTTAGGGTCGCTTTTAATATAGGTTTAATAGGCGTTAGTTCTACTAAGAGGTACTAATTTAATCTACTTATAGCTTTCTAGACTACTAAATATCTTACCATATATAAAGCATATTGGTGGTGGAAGCTTAACAACTATAGGAGTACTATACTTACCCTTATACTCCTCTAGCTAGAGGTCCTCCACTAGGCCCTAAACTCCGTAATTATCTAGATCTTTAGGATTACTGCTAAGCTAGTTTACCTTATTCTTATTATAATTAAATCTCTAGTGAAACCACCACCACTTCTTATCTAGTAAAAGCACCTGCGCAGTATAGTATACAGCGCTATTATCTGTAAGCTTATAGTACTTTTTACACTTCTCCTATAACGCGTAGGCCGCTACCTCAAAATAGATATATTCTTTATAGTCGCTATGTTTAACGTAAAGCTCTTAAAAGTTAACCTAGGCGTTATAGGTACAGTTAAGAAGCCAATTTAAAGTAGTAAACTAGCGGTAAAGCGTATGCTTATGGCCCTAGCTATACATAGTAGCTTTATAGAACAGTTAGAGGACAGAGGAAAGCTTTTCAAGTAGAAACTAGTGGTGGGTAGTAAATTAATCGCTTTTAATACCCTCGCCACGTTTTGGTATATAGGTGTTGCAGAATCATTATATATAGGGCCTACAATTAATAGCTTATATAATAGAGCTAAAATATAAATTCCATCGCGTTATATTGCTTTGGATAAGCTAGTAGAGAAGTTAGTAATAAAATTAAAAGGTTAGATATTACAACCATAGAGCGAGGATATTGCGATTATAGGGCGGATATTATAAAATCTAACGCCGTGGCCAATTAAACCCATACGATTTAACATTACTAGGTAGCAAAAATTACTAAATCTTATCTAGAGCCTATATACTTACCTTAAGCATATTAAATTCTGACTACTCCCCCCCTATTACAATCCTCCGAAACTCCTCCTGACGCTACGGCAATATCCAGATATACTATACAATATTATATAGACGTCTAAGAGCGCCCTACTTTCTTTAAATCTTCGCAATTAACTTAAAGTTATGCCTACTATAAGCTAGCTCAAGCTCCTCTAATATAGTGTCCGCCTTCTTTCCCAGAAGAAACGCCTGCGTATATAGGTTAACTATATGGCCAAGACACCGCAGTTAATAATGTTTCCGCTGCCTTTCTAACATCTTTAGATAGAGCGTTTTAAGTATTAAATCCACTGCCGTATTATTGCTCGACGCGTTATTAAGTATAAAATATCCTATTCTTCCACCAATCTTATACTTATTAATTATATCTAGAACGATCTAAGCTTAGTTTACGCCGCTATATTCGCCCTTAAGGCGTTATATAGTAAGAAGCTTTATCTATCAGAGGCCGTTTTTATTAATATAGTAAGCAACTATCACAATAATAGCGTAGTAGTTTGGTAACGTCCAAAGGTTAAAGAATAGGTGGATATTTAATTAAGCGTCTTGTAAGTTATCTTGTAGCTGTCTCTTCTGCTTTCTAAACTCGCTTACTACCTAGCTGCGAATTGTAGTACGCGACGGAATTAACTTCGCTAGGCCTTTATATATATACTAAACCAATTCTAGGAAGTAGGCGTTTTCAATCTAGTAGTAAGCAATATGGTAGTACACCAGCCAGCGAATTAGTATAAGCTTAAAAGCTTCAAACCATGTATTCTAGATATAGTCTTGCTGCTTAATATACTGCTTAATTGCTCCTTTAGGCTTAATTAAATTACCTTTCTTATTAAGTTGGTGAGCCCGTTTTTAGTGGCTAAGAACAGCAGAGTTACTATCCAGCGCTATTTACTAATTAGTAAATAGGCAGTATAGAGAACGGATTCTCTTACTAAGCGGCTTGTATATTACATCCTTCTTCTTATCCAAACACTGATAGTAATAGTAGTATTTAACTCCTGTAGTCTTATGAACTATTGCGAAGCCTTTTCCCTTACCCTATATATGTGAGGACTTCTTTTTGCCACGCTTCTACCTAGCGATTTCATCAGTTCTTCGGTACTACTAGCCATAAAGTTTAATTTATTTTGGCTTAACTACTAGGTGCAATAGTAGAGGCTCTGGCTTAGGTTCGGATTTAAATTTATAATAGGTAAGAGATTCTAGTTTAACTACATTTATCCTTGTCTTTTGGTGCTTCTACTTTTTACTACTAGAGGCCTTACTAATGCGCTTTTAAGGAACAGCAGGAGCCTTACCCGCAGCACGGCTACTACTAGCATAACTACTACTACCTCCACGCGTTATTCGGCCGGTCGCAGTAATAATGCTCTCTATAAAATTAACGGTATTAAACAATAAGGGCAGCAATAAGGGCGACAATTAGGGCGACACAATAAGGGTAGCAATAAGGGTGGCAATAAAGGCGACGCGATGGGGATAACGCAATAAGGATTATTTATAAGGCTTTAGTGGATCAAATTAGGGTGTTGCTGCACTATAGAACAATCCTTAATATATAGCTTGGTAAGCGTATAGCTGATTTAATAGGCCTGACTCCCTTAGGTGGCGTTCGCCCACTCACTATTAAGGCTCTATACTACCTCTAGATCTGGTTTTATTGGTAAACCGGTTCGCGCTAAAGCTTCAAAACCGATCCAAATTAGACCAATTAAAGCTCTGAACCGGTTTAAGATTTAAAATTGGAAAACCGAACCAATCCAAAATAGAACCGGTCCATTTGCATCACTGCTATATATACATAAGGAAAGGTGTAGGAAGGAAGGGCAAGGGGGGTAAGGGGTGGCAATGGAAACTTGGGGTAGGTGACCGAGTCGATGACCGAGTTAATGAGTAAGTAGCTGAGTCGGGGTAAGATAACCTGATTTAGGTCGACAACATAAGATAGGTGGCAAATAGAATGACGACGTAGTCGTCATTCAGTCAGTAATTGGTAATGGAAATAGGTAATGAGACATTCGATGAGACATACGAGGTAAGTAGCGGGATAGTGAGACATAGAGTTCTAGTTTTGAAGACAGTAAGATGGTAAGGAAATCCGATTTAGTTCGACACTGGTTTTGGATAATGCGAATAAGCGAGCATAAAATATCCTTTATCCAATAGAAAATGCATAAAATATCGCAATCGATAAGGATAAAAGTGCCCTGTGCGGGGCTTTTCTACCCCAACCAAGCAGAATAGGACAGAATTCTGCAGAATTTGACAGAATTCGGTGGACTTAACAGAATTTGGTAGAATTTGGTAGATATTCATGAAGCTCTGCGTATGGAGGCTCTGCACGAAGCTTTGCACGAGGCTTTGCGCGAGGCTCTGCACGAAGCTTTGCATGAAGCTCTGCACGAAGCTCTGCGGGAGGCTCTGCACGAAGCTCTGCACAAAGCTTTTATATAGAGCCTCCGTAGTAGAGCTGTCGTACGCAGAACCGTCGTACGCAGAGCCGTCGTGCAGAGCTTCTGTATACAGAGCCTCCGTACACGGAGCTTCGTGCAGAGCTTCGCGCGGAGCCTCGCACAGAGCTTCCGCAGAGCTTCGCGCAGAGCTTCGTGCAGAGCTTCATGCGGAGCCTCTGTATATAGAGCTTCCATACGCAAAGCCAGATGTAGAGCCATATATAGAGCTACTTACTAAAATTTAAAAGAAAAGGATAATATAACTTTATTTACTGTATTTAAATTAGTTATTTTTATATAATAATAATAAAGAAGAAGGTAACTAAAAAATTATTTGGGGTATGCCAAGACTTATCGCGATAAGGCTTATCTAAAACCACACTGGTTCGACATCTAGTGACATCGTGTCGAACTGGATCGGATTTCCTTACTACCATCTTAATACTGGCTTCAAGTCTAGAACCCAATGTCTCAATACCCCGCTACTTACCTCGTATGTCTCTCGTATGTCTCATCGAATGTCTCATTGAATGTCTAAATACTTATTTCCATTACCAAATGACGACGTAGTCGTCATTCTCTTTGCAACCTATTTATTACCTATCTGGTGTATATATAGAGGCTCTAAAGCCCTCTTTAATAGACAGAGTTCTTATACCTGGTTGTCCGTTTAATAGTTATAAGCCCGGTCCGTCTATACATTATCTTTAATTTTAAAGCCTTTATTCCAATTAATTATTATCTTAATTATAAACAACTATAATAATGAATTTTTAATAAGAAACCAAACCCGTTATTATATTATCCGTTATCCTAGCAAGCCCAAACAATTAGGATAAATGGATTAAGGTTATTAAGTTAAAAGCAAATAATAATCGTCTCTGGGAGTATATTAACCTATTAATACCCAAGACTAAGTTACCAAAGCTTAAAGAACCTGTTTAAGCCTTACCTAAGGATGCTAATAGCTGGGGGAAGACAAAGCTCGTAGAGCTAAATGAGGAGGAGAAGGAGGAGCTCTGTATACTTAAAGCCGACTATAGGGATAATATAAAGCTATATAGAAAACAGCTGTTAGCTCTTAATATATTATGCAGCCATATTTGAAGCTTAATCTTATATACCTACCTTATCTATACGTTTAAATGCGTCACCACCTATAATGTCTTGGTATTACTAAAGTAGAGAATTACTCTAACTAATAACACTAGAAAGCTTTAAGTAGCTACCTAGTATACTAAGCTTAAAAAAGCGCCTTGGAACTAGAACTTTAAGGTCTGGATAAAGGAGTAGGAAAAGGTATATACTAAGTGCAAGGAGCTAGATCTACCTAAGGTAAATAGTAACTATTTAGTTAGAGACTTTGTATACGCAGTTAATTTAATTACACTAAGCTAGTCTAAATATTAGAAGAACTAGCTTAAAAGGATGGAGTGGAAAAAGGAGACACTTCCTAGCTTTTTTAAACTGGTTAAAATCTGCTAAAATTACCGTTGTACAGAGCTCGCCTAAAAGGGCAAAACCCTATAAGGATTCTTTACAGCCACCTTTAAGAATAAGTTAAGCAAGTCACCGAATTTAAAGCCTAAATTAAAGCCTAAATCGTTAGCAGATAAGTAAAAGAAGAAAAGGCAACCACCGCCAAAGTGCCTATATGGAAAGCGTTACTACTTTAATAAGTGCTAGTATATTCTAAAGTTAATTCCTTACCCATTATAGTTTAAACCAAGTAACAAAATTTAGAAGAAGGTAGATGAAAAGATTACTAATATAACGCCTAAAATTAAGGCTTATATTAAGTAAATTAAAAAGGATAATTAAGCTAATAAGAAGCTAAAGGATGGTAACTAGCAGAGCTCTTAAGAGCCTAATAGAGGCTTTACAGTTTATTAAGTAGGAGCCTATAATATAGCCTCCAATTATAAGCTTTATAATAGTGTTATTCTTAACTTAGGAACCAACCTATACGTTATTAACAATCGAGCTAGATTTGTTAGCGATATTAAGCCTACCTTAGACCGCATCTATATAGGCTCGCATATTAAAGAAATCGAAGGCTATTACAGCTATAGTCACAATTAACTACCTAAAAGGGAAGAGGTAGATATAGCTCTTAGGAGCAGCCTTTATACTAGGCTTCTATACTAACCTAATATGCCTCTAAAAGCTTAATAATAAGGCGTCTATTAGAATAATAAAAAGAATACTATTTACTATAGCGACAATATAATATACGCCCACTATAGCTACTACTATGGTCAGAAAACCATTAAATATAATAAGCCAAAGAGAGACTTACTGGAGGCTTCCTTTGCGACTTAATTAAAACCAGTAAAGTATTTATTAAAGCCTCTACTAAATTAGGTAGAAGGTTACATATAGTACTAGTAATTAGGCTATGCAGAAAAAGAAGCAATTAAGTAACTACTTAAGTTAGTAACGGGCGCGATTTTAAAAGGCCTAATTGTGACGGTACTAGAGCGCGTTACCTGCTACTTTGCCGTTTCCTAGGCAATCTACGGCAATATGCGGCAATATGCCGTTTTCTAGGCAATCTGCTAAATCCTGCCATATTCTGCTAAGTTGCTATTAGCTCGCTTACTACTAGCGCCTTAACGACCTTTATATCTTGCCAGTTTCTACCAGTCTCCTTCTTCTCCTTAGCTTAGTATTCTTATATGGTAGCAATCTACAAGCTTTAGTTTAGAAGCAATTATATAAGCCCGTTACATTATACTAAGCTCTCCTTACATTACCTAGGAAGGCCTTAATAATATCCCATTCTAAAAGAAGACCTTTGTCTATAACAACGCGTTAATATATTATACTTAGACACTAAAAGAACTCACACTACTATGCCTAAGAAGGCCCTAATAATATCCCACTTTATAGGCCAGACTATACTTAACCTGCGCCCCTAAAAGAACCCTAGAATTAAAACCAAATTGTACAATTCTAAAAAACCTTAGGAAGCTAATAATGGCACCTAAAGCAAGCTTATCTAAAAAACCTGCCTCTACCTAAGAGGAACATAAGATCTAGTTAGGATTAGAAATTAAAGACAATAACGACGTTACAAATATGTATAAGCAGATTCGTGCCCTTGTAGCCAATTAGAAGGTTAATTGTCTTTAAGCTTAAAGTATATAAAAGACTCTAAAGGAGATCCTGGAAAGCCTTACTGCCCTATATAACAGTCCTACCTCCCCTTTATAAAGCCTTAGTTAACCCATTTACTTAATTAAATGTAATATACTAGAGAGTACAGACACAATAATAAAGTAATTAAAGTCTGTTAAGCTCCCTAACCCCCTACTATTATTAAATAGTATAGACCTGACCTTTAAGAATTAAAGGATCCAAGTATAAGGAAAGCTCTATGTTAACTATAACTATTTCCCCTTTAAAGAAGCTAAAATGCTCTACCTCTTTAGTTAAACCATTGGGGATACCTAGTAATACCTTTAGGCCAAGTTTAAGGACAAGTTACCTATTTAATTTATATCTGTTAATAAAATAATATAGCATCTGGCTGCTATCTATATTAATCTAAATAAAGTACGGGATACCTATTATAACTATAACCGCCTAATAATAAAATTGAACTAATCCTTTACTAAGTTCTAGACCTAATTCTTACACCTAGCAGGCGAAGGCCAGGTTCCCCCTAAGAACTACCGTTTGGACCTATATAATAAACTAACAGTCCAACTATAAGAGAAGATTGCGGTAGCTTTAGACGACCTACTAACCTACTAAAGACTTGCAGCCTAATATTCGTTGCTAGATTTAAAACTAAAATAAATTAATGCTTATTCTAACTAACTAAAGAAGTCCTATAGTGACTAAAACCTATCTACTATACTAACGGGAGCTAGCGTTAGAAGATAAATCACAACCGCCCTTATACTAAAAGCGGTTATAACTACCTACTTACAAGCCTCGTCTAAACCGCTATGTACTATACCTTTAGCCAATGCTTATTATAACACCCTAATTGACCCTGCTATGGTTACGTGCTTTAATTGCGGAAAGGATAGTTACTTTACTACATCCTGCCTAGAGCTAAAGGATATAGGTAATATTAAGGAGATAGAGGAAGAAGAAATATCTAATAAGTTAGGAAAAAATGAACCTTAGGGAAAGACTCCCCCCTAGAGTATCCTATTAATCTTAAAGAGATTAATCTAAGTTAGCTAATAGGTAGGAAACACTTTATAGTCCTATATATAGTATCTTAAAATGGATATAGAGTTAATATAACTGCCCTTATTAACACTAGAGCAAATAGCTTTACCTTTATAAATACTGCTTATATAAATAATATTGCTAAGTTCTTAAATATAAATGCTACCTAACTAGAGAAGCCTATTTAAGTAAAAGGCTATAACGGCCAAGCTAGTAAGCCGGTTACCTATGTCTTAAAGCTATATATTGCTATTAATGGACGGCATCAGTTTGGTATCCCCTTTTATATCCTAGACCTAGGGTCCTATAATATAATCCTCAGCCGAAAATAGATGTCCTACTTTAATATTTAGCTGAATATTTAATAAAGATAGTTTATCTAGCCGGAGAATAGACCAAAGTTACCCTCCTTTATTAGAGAAATCCGTACTAACTATAGGACATTAGCCGCGAAGGCCGACCCTATCTACTAGTAAGATGTTAGGGACCGCGACCTAGCCTTTACTTAAGAAAATGCCTACTATAAGGCTAGTAAGAACCCTATACCAATAAGGATACTTCCCTAAAGGACTACAGTTAAAAAGGACTCTACTTATAGAAGTAGAATAGATAGTAATATAGATAACTTCTAAATTATAAAGATCCGGCTAATAGGGAAGAGAACATACTAATAGGATATAGAGAATAACCTTTAGAAGATGCAATAAGAGCTAAAAGGAGTAAAGATAACGCTAATACGCTAAAGGCCCCTAAGGCTGCGGACACTCCTACTATTATACAACCCCCCTATAGTAGATATTGCAGCAATTAGCGCTATAGGTTTCCACTTTAATATATATTAAAAGGACAACAAGGTCTTTATAACTAGCTTATACAAAATTAACTAAATTATTAATAAGAAGGAAGAAGGGCTAGTAGAGGAAACTAATAAGGAGCTAGTTAAGCGCCTCCTCCCTACGTACCTTTTAGACTATAGAGACGCGTTCTTAAAAGCAGCCTTAGATATACTGCCCCCCTACTAAACCTATAATTATAAGATTTAACTAGAGGCCGATAACTCTCTAAGCTATAGCCCCCTTTACTAGCAAACTATAGAGGAACTAAAAGTAACTAAGTAGTACTTAATCAATAACCTCTATAAGGGGTTTATTAAGCCAAGTTAGGCCCCTTTTACTTCTTCTATCCTATTTATAAAGAAACCTAATAAAGGCCTCCGCTTCTGTATTAACTATTAGAAACTAAACGCTATTACTTAAAAAGATTATTACCCTCTTTCCCTGATTAACGAGACCCTTATACGTCTAAGCTAAGCTAAAATTTTTACTAAGCTTAATATCCGCTAAGCTTTTTACTGAATTAGGATAGACCCTACATTAGAGGATTTAATGATATTCTATACCCGTTACGGTTTTTATAAATATAAAGTTCTTCCTTTTAGACTAATAAATAGGCTAGCTATGTACCAACGGTATATAAATAATGTTCTTTTTAACTACCTTAATAAATTCTGCATAGTATACCTAGATGACATTCTTATATACTTAAACAATAAACTTAAGTACTAAGTTTACGTTAAAAAGGTCCTAGAGAGACTGCGGAATATAGGCCTATAAGTTAACATTAAGGAATGCGAATTTGGAGTAAAACAAACCAAGTACCTTAGGTTTATTGTTAGCATAAAAGGAATTAAAGTTAACCCTAAGAAGGTAGAGGCAATATATAACTAGAAACCCCCTTACACTATAAAAGGTATCTAGTCCTTTCTCAGCTTCTATAATTTCTACTATTAATTTATCTGTGATTATAGGGTTGTGGCTAAGCCTTGTATGCAACTAACTAAAAATAATACGCCTTTTGTTTTTAACGACAGCTATATAGAAGCCTTTAAGCAGTTAAAGAATTAACTTATCTCCTCCTTAATCCCCCGCCACTATAACCCAGACCTAGAATTAATGCTAAAAAAAGACGCGTCTAATAGAGTAGTAGCAGGTATTCTCTTACAGCTACACCTAGATGGCGAGTAGTACCCTATTATATTCTTCTCTAAGACAATAGCCCTAGCTAAGTATAACTACAAGGTGCACAATAAGAAAATGCTAGCTATTATACAATCGTTGTCCTAATAGCGCGTAGAGCTTAGAAGCACAGACTCTTGGATTAAAGTCTATACTAACTATAAAGCCCTTAAGTATTTTATAACAACAAAGCAGCTTACTAGTAGATAGGCTAGGTAGGCTAAAATACTCTCCCAATTCCTCTTTATAATTATATACTACCCTAGTAGGCAAAATTCTAAAGCTAATGCCCTTATCTAGAGAGAACAGGACGTGGAACTATAGGATAAGCTAAAGGCTTAGCACTGGATATATGCCCTCCTTTGCCCTAAATAGCTCAACCTATATATCCTTAAGGAACTAAGCTCTAAATAGAATAAGCTAGTGCCTATAGAAGGAGAGATCCTAGATAAACTAATAGGACTAATTAACTATATCCTAATTATAAACCGCACAGCTAAATCCCTAAAAGCCCTCTGTAACTAAGCTATAAAAGGCAACCCTAATTTAGAAATAGAAGACGGACTGCTCTTATACTAAGAACAGCTTATAGTTCTAGATATTAATAACCTATAAACAAAGCTAATCCATAAAGCCTACTATTAAGTCTCTATAGCGCACCTTGGTTGGAATAAGACCTACTAACTACTAGCGCCTTGCTACTACTAGCAAGGACTCCTATCTAATATAGAACAATTTATTAAGAATTGTCATCCTTATAAACGGGCAGATACCCCCAGGGATTAAACCCCTAGATAGTTATAACCACTACTAGTTCTTAAACGCCCTTAGCAGCATATTATAATAGACTTTAAATTATTCCTAAAGGACAAATATGGCTATAATATGGCCTTTATAGTAGTCGACCAACTAAATAAGTAAGTTATTTCCTTTCCCTGCTTTAAGACTACCACTATAAAAGATATGGCCTATATATATATTAACAACATTTACCGAATCTATGGCGCTCTTAAGTTAATTATCTCTAACTATAGACCCTAATTTATATTAGACTTCTAGAACAAATTCTGCCATATTCTTAGGATTAAGATTAAGCTCTCTACTGCATTCTACCCTTAGACTAATAGCTAAACTAAGATTATAAACCAATACCTTAACCAGTAACTTTGCCCCTTTATTAATTACTACTAGGACAACTAGTTGGAACTACTGCCTATAATAGACTACGCATAGCTTATGCTCCCTTATAATAGTATAGGAATATCACTATTTAAGTTACTCTATAGATACAAGCCATAAACATCCTTTAATTGGGATAGACCTATAGGACCTATAATAGCCCACAAACGCCTTAGCTATAAAGAGGCCTAGACATTCGCTAAAAGAATATATAGAGCCTAGGAGACTGGCTAAGCAATTATAAAAAAGGTATAAGAGAAGAAAGAGGCTAATATAAACCAATATTGTTATAAGGTAGACTTCCATATAGGAGATAAGGTATAGGTATTAATAAAGAACTAAAAGACTTAGAGGCCAAGCCGCAAGCTAGACCACTAAATAGCTGGCCCCTATAAGATCCCTAAGAAGGTAGGGCATTTTTTTAAGGTTAAGCTACCAAAGTTAATAAAGATCCACCCTATCTTCTCTCTAGACTAACTATAGAAGACCATAAACAACCCATTGCCTGGACAGTATAATAACCCCCCGTCGCCAATCTAGATTATAAAGGACAAGGAATAGGAAGTTAAAGAGATCTTAGCAGTTAAGAAAGATCATAGTACCTTAAAATACCGTGCAAGCTAGGTAGGTTATAATGAAGATCTAAAATGGTACCCCGTATCTAATTTTAAGTACTCTCTCTATAAGCTACAAGATTTCTACCTAGCCTACTTAGACCTCCCTAGACTACCACGCAAATTAAACAGCTAGATTAAATGCTAAGAAGAGGGGTTAGATAACTATAACAATTTAGACAATAATAAGGAACTTGGATAAAGCCTAAGGGCAGGCTTTTTTAGGAGGGGGGGGTAATATAATAGTGCTAAAGCGTGTTACCTACTTCTTTGCCGTTTCCTAGGCAATCTGCGGTAATATGCGGCAATTTGCCATTTTCTAGGCAATCTACTAAATCCTGCCATATTCTGCTAAGTTGCTATTGGCTCGCTTACTACTAGCGCCTTAACGACCTTTATATCTTGCCAGTTTCTACCAGTCTCCTTCTTCTCCTTAGCTTAGTATTCTTATATAGTAGCAATCTACAAGCTTCGGTTTAGAAGCAATTATACGAGCCCGTTATACTAATAATAGTAGAATATAAAGCGTATAGAGTGAGCAAAGCTTATAAGGTGATATTTAAAAGAATACTAACTTAGTTAATAGTTCCTTTTTATAAAATCCACCTTAATTTAATACCTGGAATAGTTGCATTTAATAGTAATAAGTACGCAGTACACTTCCTTAATAACGCGACGTGGGTAAATAAGGTAGATATAATAGCTAAGAAGTTATCCCTTACCTAAAGAGTTATTATATATTATAATATTATTAAATAACAATATAGCTTTAAGGTAGCCATAATCCACATAGATAAAGAGACGTCTCTTAGAGATAAATTTAAGGATTAGATAGCTAAATAAGGAATTACTTTTAAAAAATTAGCACCTAATACTTAATTATAGAACAGTCCAGCAGAACAATCTAGGGGGGTAATTATACAGAAGGCTTGATGTATAAGGATTAAGGCCTATTTATTAGAAGAGCTAATACTAGAAGCCTATAAAGTAGCTACCTATCTACTGAATTAGACGCCTAGTAGAAGACTTAAGTGGAAAATATCTTTTAAGAAAATATAGTTAGTAATAGGTATAACACCACTAAAACCTAATATAGGACACCTATAAGTCTATAGCTATAGGGCCTATCCTCTTAAATATAATATTCCACGCCTAAATAAGCTCGCGCTAAGGGCCTATATAGGATATCTGGTAGGGTATAATTTAACAAATATCTTCTAAATCTATATTCTAAGTTAAAAGAAGGTTATTAGAATAAGAGATATAAAGTTTAATAAGTAGTTGCTCTATAATAACTTACAGCCAGATCTTATAAATGTACTTTAAGTAAGGACCAACTAAATATTGGAAACTATTAATTGTGACGGTTCGGCTGACTGCATGACGTCATCACACTAAAATATAAGCAAGACGGATCAAGGTTGTTCCAACGCCAACGACGTATATGGTCGCCTGTGTTACGGACGCTTTAAGTACAATGTTATAACTACTTAGAGAAGAGTCGGAGGAAGCTAGTTGGTTAATATAGGTACGGTCTAGGATAGATCTGGTGGAACTATATGATGAGGAATGGTAAGCGAGTTATATAATATTATACGCGGTGTACGGAGTATACGCAGTGTATATCTACGTATAACACGTATAACATGTACCTTACATATAAGAGAGGATTTCTTAGGAGTATGGTTGTGTATTTAAAGGACCTTAGTCCCTACTATAGATGGTTTTCTCCTTGTAGTAAATCTTAAAATACAATTAAAGTTAATCTATTAGGTAACTACTCCACTAGTTATTATTACGTTGTTATTTTATTATACCTATATACCTAGCCTAATAATAGAACCCACTGTAGTCTAAGCTACAAGGTTCCGTTATACATTTACTACTAAGGTTATAGTATTGGAACAAAATTAAATAACATACCATTAAGAGTAGCACTAGTTATAATAGTGTTAACGGGAGCCATAACCTCAGGGCCAGGTAATACTAGTATAGACAATAGGGATTCTTAAGTGGTTACGCAAGGTTAGTTATAAGAAATGGTTAATTACTTATAAGATAATAATAGGATACTTAAAGAATGCATTAATGGAATTAGAGCAGTAAAGATTAAGTTACCTTTAATTAAATAATTTTTAGGAGAGAAGTTAAAGCTCAAAGAATTTCTTACGCAAATGCACTTTAAGGTAGTATAGGAAGGAGCAAAGTTAGCAATATTATTAGATTAAGTAGCCTACGCAGGATTGTTCCTAACGGGGAGGGCACTTAAATAGTTTAAGCTATATCTTACAGAAATATAGGCTAATGGTATAACAACTACTAACCAAGATATATGGTATATATTTACCAGTTAGAATGGGTTTATAGAGTAACTAACACAAATATTTAGAGACCTAGAAGCCACAACCACAGCAGAATAAAAACTTTAGAACTTAGTACAACGTACTTTAGCAATTAAGTATATAATATAGTTTTAAACACTAGCTATATAGGTTAAGTGGAATAATAGGGCGCTTATAGCACAGTATAAACAGGGACTTAAGGCTAAAGTCTAGGACGTAATTATCCTAATAGAAGATACGGATACTCTAAGAGAGTTAATAGATCAGTTAATAAAGATTAATAATAGAATCTATTAAAGGGAATAAGCTAAGAGAGGGCAAGACAGAGTTCTATAGTTATATAAGGCGCAGAGTACGCAACGGCAGATATAGAGTTAAAAACTATAGAATGGCGCAGAGCTAATAGACCTAAGCGGTACTAAAGAAACCTAAAGATGGGAAAAGAAACTATAGAAACCCAAAGGTTAAGGATTAAGTAATTAAAGGACCTAGGAGCAGAGGCTAAACCAGGGATCTTAGTAGTAGAAGATGTTTAGGCGGACTTTACAGCAAGAAAGATGGTTTAAAGATAGAGCTTATATAAATTGCGGAAAATAGGGTTATTTCGCTAGAGACTATAGAGGTGGTTAAAGTAACTACGCGGTAAAGGGAACTAGACTAGCAGATGGCACGTATATATAGAGGGATAATGGTGCACTATAAGGAATAATAGAGTGTTTAATTAATAGTTTTATGTATTATTACAACAACGTATACCAAATTTATAAGGACGCTAAGTACAGCGTAAGCTATTGGCTATAAGAGCTAGAGTTAAAAGGACTCTAAGGAACCAGAGAGTTAGATAAAGAATAAGATTAACTCTATAAGCTAGATTAAGATATTACAGTAATATACGGACAAAGATTAGTAACAATAATAATAGAGTTAGAGTACTTATTAATTAACAGTAATAAGGACGAAAAGGAGGCTAACTAGAAGCACTTAAACCTTAATAACGCAACAGAAGTAGAGACTAAGACCATTACCAAACAAGGTTTAGTAACGGGTATTATAACACTATTAAATACAATTTCCATCGCTTTACAAGACAATAGGAGCAACGTTTAGAAGAAACTAAGTAAGTAGATAACTACTAGTGCTAGCTTATTACTTAATAAAGGTAAAAGGCCACAGGCTTAAGATTCTTAAAGTAAGATAAGATACACCTAAGAACCCACAACGGAAGAAAACTAATGGGAAAGGGTAGTAACTTAGTTTAGTAATAAATGAATAAGTATAGGACGCAAGTTTAAGAACTATAAGTTTAGGGAATAAATAAGAACATTAGCAATTCTAGGTAAATATAGTATTTAGCCTAAAGATTAAATAGTTAATACCAGGATTAAAGAGTAAGATGACTACAAAGATCTAACTGCAAGATATAGAAAACAAGAAACTATAGATAAGTTTAGAATAAGAATTATTATATAATAAGAGCAAAAGCTAGATAAGAGGTTAGCTATACTAGGTTGTATAAGGGACAGGGCACCTATATAAAGAATTACTAATAGGCCAAGTACAGGGACACCTAGGGCAAAGTAGTTAGATAAACTGGAATAAGAAGAGGATCTAGATATTTTAACTAGGTTCAAAGAAAGATATACTAAAGGATATTATAATGTAGCGATAATAAGGTACTTTCTAATAGATAGACTATACACACTAAACCAGTTGTATAGAAAGTGGTATAGGCAACAATATAGTAATAAATAGGAAGATTTTTATATATAGCTAAATAAAAGAGTTGTCTAAGACCAACCTATTACGGAGAAATGTATAAGTCATATTAAAGGAGTATTAATTATAATATTAAGGAACCTAGAAGAGAGATTTAGGGACTAGAGAAGTAAGTAATAAATCTTAGTACCCGCAGCAGAGATACTAGTGGTTAGGTTAACTAGGTATAGGTTTAAACTTAAAGATAAAGATAAACTAAGAGTTAACCTAAAACACGTAGCATATTATATACTATTATAGATAGCTTATATAGATAACACGTGTAATATATATAGAGCACCTAAAGATAAGAACCGGAAGTACCTAGCAAGGATATATTAGGCACTAGAGGAAAAGCGGTTTAGAAACGCTAAGTATATACATAGTTAGCACCTAGTAGAAGTATAAGGTTAAGGAGACTTAATACTTTAACTAGGAAGATTCCTTACGGAAGAATGCCTAGATGGATAATAGTAGTAGGAGTACCTAGAGAACACTTATCCATAGCATATAGAGAAAAAGAAATAAACTAAGTATTAGCTAAAGTTGGACTAAGTATAGGCAGGATTAAGCAGCTAATAGTTAGGAAAAGGGGAGGCGTATAAGACTAAAGGGAACTAGTATTAGAGCCTTAGACCCTTAAAGGAATTTAAAAATAACACCTAAATTTAAAAGCTAAGTGGCAAGATCAGCAGTTCGAAGCATTAGTAGATAGTAGAGTAATAAGGAACCATATATTACTAAAGGTAGTAGAAAGGATAGGGTTACTATATAGACAGAAGAAACACCTATATCCACTTATAACAATTTTAGGAGATTAGATAGCCTACGGAGGAGGTATTATTAATCTTAAAATAGGACCTATTTAGATAACTATTAAAGGGAGACCAGTTAGAATGTCTTTTAATATCCTACTATTAGGACAGGATAAGGCAATACTAGGAATGCCTTAGTTACAGAAATATAATCTAAAGATTAATTGGGTTATAGGTTAAGTCGATATTAAAAATATATAATAGTGTAAAGTACGACAGTAAACTAAGTTGGTATAGTACTAAGTTAGAGCGATATATAAAGAGACTAAGCGAGGCTTAAGTTATATACCAAAGAGATACTATAAGTATAGTAAAAAGTTATGGTTACTAGAAAGTAAAAAGCTGTTAAAGCATATAGCTTAGGACTATAAGATAGAATTAGAAGAAGGAATAAGTCTAAAGTTCTTTTTAATCTATAAGCTTACTAAAATAGAGTTAGTAGCGCTTAAGGAGTTTATCTAGAAGAACTTATAAAAGGGATATATTAGACTATTATAGTTATTAGTAGGATATCCAGTACTATTTATCCCAAAGAAAAACAGAAAACTTAGGATGTGTATAGACTATAAATAGTTAAACAGCATTACCAGGAAGGATAGGTATTTTTTACCCTTAATTAGCGAAATCCAAGATAGGATAGGCAACGTAAAGATCTTTATAAAGATAGATCTGAGATAGGCGTACCACCAGATTAGAATTAAGGAAGGCGATAAATAAAAGGCAGCCTTTAGGTTAAAGGAAGGACTATATAAGCTATTAGTTATATAATTTGGACTTATAAACGCACTAGTAATATTCTAAAAGTAAGTTAATAGTGTATTAGGAGAACACCTAGATAAATTTATTATAGTATACCTTAACAATATTATCATCTACTTAGAGAGTAAGAAAGAGTATAGAGAACACATTAAGTGGGTCTTAAAGAGACTATAAGAAAAACAGATACTAGTAGTAATTAAGAAATGCAAGTTCTTTACCAGGAAGACCAATTTTATTAGATTTATTATTAAACTAGGCTAACTTAGTATAGATTTAAAGAAGATTAAGGCTATAGTAAATTGGTAGGAACTAGAGAACGTTATATAGTTAAAATCATTCCTAGGGTTTTATAATTACTGTAGAAGGTTTATAGCGCAATAGTTATAGGATATTAAGCCATTTACGCAGTTAACAAAGAAAGAAGAACTATAGGTATAGGAAAAGGAATAATAAGAACTATTTAAGAGAGTTAAAGAGTTATTTACCTAGAAGCTAGTTCTTAAGATCTATTAACCAGGTCTAGAGACGGTTATAGAAATAGATGCATTAGACTTTATACTAGGAGCGTACTTTCTATAAAAACATTAAGATAGATAGCACCTAGAAGCATACTATAGTTGAAAGATAATACTACTAGAGTTAAACTATAATATCTACAATAAGGAGTTGTTAGGTATAGTTATAGCACTTAAAAAATAGAGAGCATTCTTATAAGGTATAGAGAAACTATTTATGGTTAAGACGGACTATAAGAACCTTATAGGATTCCTAATAATAAAGGAACTTAACCAAAGACAGGTTAGATGGGCGGAAATGCTTATAGAATACCATTTTAAAATTCAGTATACTAAGGGTACAGATAATGCACGAGCAGACGCTCTAAGCAGAAAGGCTAAACTATAGAGTAGTAAAAAGCTATTAGGAGCTTTATTGCGAAAGGATTAAGATAGATTAATTAGGTATAATTATTTAAAGATTATAGCAACTAAGGAAAGTTAGATCTATAAATTACTAGAAAGTAAATGGATATAGAAGATCTAAGAGGTATAAGCAGAGGATCTAGACTTAGAGTAATATAAAAACAGAGAAGTAATGTATATACCTAAGTCTATTGCAGAAGAGTTTGTTAAGGAATTCTACAAGGAAATAATATAAAAATACAACAGAGCTATAGGCTTAGTGTTAAGACTTTAAGAAGAGTACATTATTTAAGAAATCTAGGGACTAGTAAGATAAGTTATAAAGAAATATTTAGATTGCCAAAGAAACAAACTAACAAGGTATAAGCTGTATAGAGGGCTATAACCTATTAAGATACCCGGAAGACTATAGGAAGTTATATTATAGGACTTTATTATTAAGTTACTAAAGTTAAGAGATCCTATTATAGGATAAGATTATAACGCGATTTTAGTAATAGTGGATAAGCTAATAAAGTAGG
>Ga0307507_10003519_pt1 | contig 30112 bp, 10 predicted proteins | sample 7_EM_MG_FD_207223 | JGI IMG/M metagenome (GOLD analysis project Ga0307507, IMG submission 207223) | Populus trichocarpa ectomycorrhiza microbial communities from riparian zone in the Pacific Northwest, United States - 7_EM | ecosystem: Host-associated > Plants > Roots > Unclassified | place... | reverse complement strand
CCTAAACTATAAAGAATTAATTAAGCTCTTTATAACTACCCTAGGTTACCTAGTAATCCTTAAATAACCCTAGATAAAGCTATATAAGGTAACCATTAATTAGGATAACCTTAAGCTTCTATTTACCGCCTCCTATTATAAGCAGAAGTTGTTACGAAACTCAATACGAGTCAGTCATGATAATAAAGATAATAGATTTAAGGTTTAGTTAATGATATTAATTAATCGTTGATTATGTCTGTCTAGGGGGGCCCCCAAGCTCTATACTAAGATGAAGAGATTTTGCAGTGCACGTGACTCCTACACGTAACCCGCGCTTTATAGAGAATATAGAATGTCCAATAGACCTCGCCTTCGTGACATACCCCCTCAGCTTCGAACTCATATCCGAGGTCTAAAGCTGAATTAGGACTACAAAAGCTCTGGCGTAAGCTTTAGCTTGCTTTACATAAAGATTAGAATAACCCTGTCTCCTATACTACCATAGCTCTGACCTAATCTCGCTCAGATTTTAGTATATTAGCTGCAATATAATCTCTAGGTCTGTTTCTCTCTTCTACGTAATTAATTAATCCCTTAGAGCTTCCATCCTTTTCTCAGCCATTAGGCGCTCCTTAATATTAACCATTCCAATTATCCGAACAAAAGTATTAAATCTCTACTTCTGCAGTACCTTTGTAAGGCCATTAGCGATTATCTCCTTCGTAGACCTCCACCTGAAATGCACCCGTCTTTCAGCATATTCCTGCCGCAGCTAGTATTAGTGGATGTTAATATATCAAAGCTTCGTTATCAATTTCGCTGCGTCTTCTATAATCAATTAAAGGGTCTATATATTATCACAATCAATAGTCAATAGCTTATGCAGCTTAAGGGTCATCGCCCTAAGCAGCCTACTAAGAAATATAGCCTCTTTAGTGGTCTGGGACAGCGCCAGTAATTCCGCTTCCGTGCTTAATATCGTCACAATATCCTGCTTATTAGCCCTCCAGGCAATCGGTTTACTAAATAACGTTATAATATAGCCTTATAAGCTCTTCCAATCTGCGGTATTATCCGCAAATAATATATCGCTAGCATAGACAAATAATCTTGCTCTATCTCCTTAATCTCCACTACTATAGCAGATCAACATACTCCGCGTATAATACAGGAATTAAATTACTCTATCAGCAGCCTACTAATGCTCCTCGCTTAGGTTCTAATTAAACCGTACTAATTAAGATACTACAAAAGCGATATCCGGTCGCGATATAACAGCTATATATAGCAGTGATCCCATCTTCCTTTAATATTGTATTACGGAGGGCTTGCCTGCAATCGTAGTAGTAGGGAGGAGCTCGGTAGCCGCTATAGGAGTATCAAGGAGGCGTCCAGTAAGATCTATCTTATACTAGTTAGCAATCTTCTTAATATAAGCTTCTTGGGATAACCAGATCTTCTATAGACGACGATCTCTAAGCATATATATACCTAGGAACCATTTTAGTTCTCCAAGAATATTTATCTAATATTCCTTTTGCAGCTCTTAGATCACCCCCTTAGTTCTCGCCTTATCCTTCTTACGATAGCAGAAGACGATATTATTAATATAGAAGAATACCACAATACCGCCATTAAGCATAACACACGGCTCCTAAGGAACTTCTTTAAATTCTAGTTCCTTTAGCGAATTGGTAAGGTTCTTCTGCTACAATAAGGGAGACCATTAGAGTCCATAGAGTGCCTTCCTTAGACGCAGTACTTTGCCATTCTTTATATAGCCCAGCGGCATCTTTATATAGACCACCTTATCAAGGTTACAGTAAACAAATGCGTTAACTACATCCATCTGGATAGTCTCTAGGTCGAACTTTGCCGTAATTGCCATAAGGGTCCGAAATAAGGCACTTGCGAGTATAGTAGCTCTAGTAGGGAGATCCCCTAGGGCTTGCTAATTTCCGCAGACTATTAATCGCGCCTTACATTTCTAAAGAAAGCCGTGCTTGTCCATCTTATAAACAAACACCTATATGGAGCTTAGTACCTGCTGTCCCTTAGCATGCTTCTTATCGGTTTCCTAAAAGGATTTTATCTGATAATATGATTTAAGGTAGACCCGCTAAGCTTCTATAAATTGCTCTTAGAAAGGGTATGTCTTAAAATCTCTTAGTGACTATAGGAGCGGAGGTAGGTTCTTCTTATATAATTTAATATCCTTAAACCTTCTTCCAGCTAAAAAAGCTCTATGGAATATTAAAGTAATCTTCTCTAAAATAAAATTAATAAACCAGTCCTCCTAGGCTCTTGTAAATGACTTCTAGTTAATATCTTAGCGGCTAGTATTAAATACTAATTCCAGTTCCATTAATTTTGGTTAAGGTTGAAATAAGATTTATAACGGCTCCTACCATACAGCATAGCCCGCTAGCGTTAAGTCTAATTTAACTGCTAGCGTTAAGTTAACTTAAACCTCCAGATCTCTTTCTCCACTATAGTCTCTGGGGAATAATTAGTAAGCTACAGCTGCTTAATTAAGGGGGTATTTAACATAGAAAGCGCAGGGTAAATCTTCATCTTCCTTATCTATCGGCGGAGGGGTAAGGTAAGCATCTTCTAGCGCCTTTATAAGTTTAAGATCTTCATCCTGATTAAAGTCTTAAATTAGCTCATTATCGTTATCTAATTCAACCCCTGTAGCTGGCTCTAGGACCTCTTCATCCTCTTTAAGCAAGGCTTTATTCCTTGCCTACAATTTAGGTAGCTTGATCTTTTCAATCAATATATCCATCTTAGTGATAAGCTCATCTAATAGGTCGGTCCGCTCGCTATTAAAGAACGTCGTCTTATCAAAGATAACATCTCTCGTTAAAATTATAATTCCTTTATACGGGATCCAGATCCTGTAGATATTGGTAGAGTTATAGCCAACAAGGTAGCCAATATAAGCTTATAGATTAAGCTTCATTAGCCTTCTCTTCTTTAGCTATATATCCGACGTTATCGCGTACGCCCTACAGCTATAGGCTTTTAGATGCGCTAGTTACGGTCTTCTTCTCCCATTAGCTAGGAAGGTATGGAACCTTTTATATAGCAATTTCCATCCATTGCTTTCCCGTGGCGTTCGATCTTAAAGGTAGACTATATAGTTAACGATCTCGTTCCATAGATCATGCAGTAGATTAGCAGCAATTCTTATTACACGTAATTTCTTAATAATTACACCCCCTAAGCGTTCGGCGGTACCGTTCTGAGCTTAGGTATATAGCGCTAAAGGCTTAAAGCTAATACCTTGTAATTATAGCTAGTTAAGTATCTTCTTTCTCCTAAGTTTATTATTAGCTCTAATGACACTAACATTAAGCTTATACTTGCGGCGAATCCATAGAATAAAGTCTTTTAGGACACAGAGGGTCTCCTTTTCTTCACTATATATTGTTATAAAGTAGGGAAACAATCTCCCTAAGAACGCGTCATGTATAAACATAACTCAGATAAAGCCTGCTTATACTTTAGCGAAGTCGGTCCAGTCAATATAGAGCTTAAAACAGGGCTTATCAATATTCTAATCCAACAACCTTTGTGAGATCTAACGCTTAATCTTAGCTAGACTACAATACTAACATTCCATTATCTTAGGGCCTTAAAGCTTGACTCCTAGGGCGTTAATACCTAAATAATAAAGGCTCATAGGTCCTGGATGCCCTAGACGTAGATGCTATAGTTATACATTACCTTTCAAATCTAGATAAACGTCTCTTAACGATATTCTGCGCTCCCGTTAGCGGCGCGGTAGACGGTGGATATTAAATACAGATTTCAAGCTCCTTAATTGGACGTACTTAATAGTCTGTTATCCATAACATTCTTCCATTTAACATAGGACTGAGTCATCCTTTTAAACTAGAAAATTATTCTCTCCTTTATTGTCCCAATAGTACCCTCGTTTTCATAGTAGACGGAACAACACTAGATTAGTATTAAAGTCCATATAGAAGGCAACGTCCTTAAGACATAGAACTCCCTTACTCTTATCTAGTTTTGTGACTTATATATTAACATCGCCGTAACCTAGTATAGGCACTTCTGAGCTGCCGGCGATAATATATTTGTGCCTTAGGGCTTTCCTAAAGTTATAAAAACAAGAGAGGTTATTAAAGATATGGAAAGTGGTCCCTAAGTTAAGAATAGTCAACAGCTTTAGTGGATGGATTTAACCTATATAAAATGATTCCAGGAATACCATATTAGCTTCTCCTTTAATCTTCTTCTTAATCATCACCTCCATTAATTATTAGGCTTTATTAATAGCATCTTACTCTTAAAGCTTAAGCTTCTCCACTTTAGCAGTAAGACCCTTGTCCGTGGCTAGCCTTTCTCTCACCCTATTTATAATCCCTTTAGACGGCTTAAAGCCTTCTAGTCTCTTACTTTTAAAGACGGTCCAGCAATCTAGAAGGACATAACCTTTTATACCATATACCAGGCACTTAGGGTTCTTTAACTTCTTAGAAGAGGATAACCCTTCTTTAATTAATATTATCCCTGCCCTCTTTTGGCTGCAAGATCTGTCTCTTCCTTTTAATTCTTCTATATTACCAGTAGGATCGTCTTTTGTAAAGTCTACATTAAATCCACTTCCCCTTGCTATTATAGTCTTCTTGGCGTTGTTCTGGAAGGCTTTATATAGCCTCCTAGCAACCTTTCTATATTCTAATAATACATTCTTTTTGGGGTCATTTAACTGGTCCATATAGATTATATAAAGGGTATTACTCAACGGCCTAACTACTTACGCGATATCTTAAAGCTAGATACCGTTGCCCTTTTACAGAAGTTAATACTTCTTAATAAGCTTTATAGCGTGCTCCTATTTATTAACCCAATAGCTAATTTTAGTTGTCCTATTAAGCCCCTTCAACGATTCCGTGTACTGCTAGTAGGCCTTCACTAATATATAGGCCTTGGTAGGCTCTGTGTCTTCCTTTAGCCTTACCAGCCAATCTCATACCGTAAGGCTTTAGTTAAGTAGGAGCTTCTTCTAGGGCAATACATATACCGAAATATACTTGCGGACCTCTCGCAGAAGATCTTACTGCCTATAGAAGTACTTTATATCTAGGTTATAGTATTTCCTTATATTGTTATAACCTTTCTGTAGCGCTGCAGTAAGTTGCGCGTACGTCAAGGCATTGCGATCAAAGTCTTTGAAATTTGGTCATATAGGTTCCGTCATCAGACCCTATTCTAGAGCAGCCTTATCTGGATTAATATATGGCCAGATTGCCTCATCTGCAACTGCCTAGACCTCCACAAGCCATTATTCCCAGTCTTTTATACGGGTAAGGGTAAGGGTGTCTAATGTAGGCATCTTGTGGATTAATAAGCAATTGGATATTTGACCATAATTAATTAACTTAATAATTAATTTAATGGTCAAACTAATGATCAAATTAATGGTCAAATTAATAGCCAATTCAATTGCTAATTGATCGATCGATTAATTAATCTCCAATTAACGTTAAGGTTGTTAGCGTCGATAGGGTATTCAAAAGAGCGGAAAATAGGTCCTTTTTGTCGCAAACCGGGCTCATAACTGTCACGAAACTTAATACGAGTCAGTCATAATGATAAAGATAATAGATTTGAGGTTTGGTTAATGATATTAATTAATTGTTGATTGTGTCTGTCTAGGGGGGCCCCCAAGCTCTATGCTAAGATAAAGAGATTTTGTAGTGCACGTAACTCCTGCACGTGACCCGCGCTTTATAGAGAATATAGAATGTCCAATAGACCTCGCCTTCGTGACAGAAGTGCCTTATAACTTACTACTTAGACTCTAAACTAAAATCTGAAAAATCCACTAGGATCTACTAGTTTAAAATTTCTACTAATATCTACCCTATACCTAAAAAGTCTACCTAATTCCATCTACCTAAGAATTCCACTAAATTTTACCTACCTAAGAATTCCACCAAATTCCACTAATATGAGATTTCCACCAACGTCTACTAAGAACCCAGAAATAATATATAACTATATAAACTAACTCTAACTGCTGCACCCCGAACCAAGCAGAAGCTTAAGCTTAATATATAAAAGTACTAGAAGAACTAGTATTCTACTATAAAAAGGATACTTAAAGAACCTAAACCTAAATCTAATACTAACTCTGTACCTAATACTAAACCTAAACTTAAATAAGAAACCACATAAGAAACTAAGGACAATTTAAACTCGCTTAATACCTTAGATATCCACATAATTGGAGCTACTCCACTAGTATAACTTACCAGAAAACTAGAATATATAATCTTTACTGTTATAATAGCTAATATTAAAAAGGCCTTAGCACTAAAGTAGTATACTAACCCCGCCATAAAAGTACTAGTAGAATACTATAATTATCTAGATATATTTTTATAAAAGGAAGCTAATAAGCTACTAGAACGCCGTCTATATAATTACAAGATTATAGTTAAAGAAGGAAAACATCCTAGATTCGGACCCTTATATAGGATGTCCTAAAACAAACTCTAGGTACTACGGAAGTACTTAGATAAACATCTAGATAAAGGATTTATTAGAGTAAGTTCTTTACCTATAGCCGTACTAGTAATCTTTATTAAGAAACCTGGTAGCAGTTTGCGCTTCTATATAGACTACTAAGCTCTTAACGCTATTACTATTAAGAACTAATACCTAATCCCATTAATCTAAGAGACACTAAACTAATTAAGTAAGGCTCGCTTTTATATAAAGCTTAATATTATCTATATATTTAACCGCCTTTGTATTATAAAGGGAGATAAATAGCTTACTATATTTTATACTTAATACGGACTATTTAAATACTTAGTAATGCCATTCGGCCTTATAAACGCCCTAAGTTTATTCTAACACTTTATAAATAATACCCTAGGTCCATACCTAGACGTCTTTTATACTGCTTATATTAACAACATCTTAATATATAGCAATAGTCTAGTTAAATACCAAAAACATATTAAACTGGTCCTATAAGCCTTGCGCGGAGCTAGCTTATAATTAGATATAGATAAATGCGAGTTCTATAAAACGGAAGTCCTATACCTTAGACTTATTATTTCTATAGATGGCGTATAAATGGACCCTAAGAAAGTTAAAGTAATTATAAACTAGCAAGAACCTAAGAATGTTAAGGACATAAGGGCCTTTATAGGCTTCGCCAACTTCTACTAATAGTTTATTAATAACTTCTCTGCCTTAGTTTTACCCCTTATAGCCTTAACCCAAAAGAACAAAGCCTTTATCTTTAATAAGGAATATAAGAAGGCCTTTGCTTATCTAAAGGTTATATTTACCACTACACCTATACTTTAACACTTCAACCTAGACTAAATAAGTATTATAGAAGCTAACTTATCTAATTATGTTACTAGAGGCATTCTGTCTTAATATAATAAGGAAGGAGTATTACATCCTATAGCATACTTTTTAAAATAACTAAGCCTAGCTAAATATAATTATAAGATCTATAATAAAGAATTACTGGCTATTATTAAATGCTTTAAGCAATAGCAACTAGAACTAGAAGGAGCCGGATTCCTAATTAAGGTTCTTAGCAATTATAAAAACCTACAGTACTTCACAACTATAAAACAGCTAAGCCACCGTTAAGCCCACTGGTTAGAATATCTATCCTAATTTTAATTCTTAATTATATACCGCCTAGGCGTTTAAGGTTAAAAACCTAATGCCCTAACTTGATGTTTATAAGACACAACAGTATAGAAAGAAGCGCGCGCCTACCGTAATTAAACCCTACTTTATCCTAAATTATTTAATCCACTGGCTGAAGACCTTATAGTATACATCCTTAAAATAACTGATTAATTGATTAAACAGATTATAATTAATAAATACCTAAATGACAAGTTTATCTAAGAGACACTTAAGCTAATTTAAGATGGCGTTAGACACTCTAAAAAGATCTCTCTAAGTAAATATAAAGCTTATAGAGACCGCTTATACTACTAGAACCGCCTAGTTGTCCCTAATTATAATAAACTTAAGCTTAAGCTCCTTAAACACGTACACAACCTACTAGTAGCCGGCTACCTAGGCTAAGAAAAAACCCTAAAACTACTCTAACGGAAGTACTACTGGCTAAATATATATAATATAACACAAAGGTATGTCTTTAGCTGCTATACCTACTAATAAGCTAAAGCTTTATATAAGATATATAACGGCTTTCTAAAGCCACTACCTATTCCAGACTGAAGATAGAAGGATATCTTAATTAACTTTATTATTAATCTCCCCTTAAGTAAAGGCTGTATAAATATTATGGTAGTTATAGACCGACTATCTAAAATAAAATACTTAATCGCCTGTCCCAATATATTAACGCCTGCTATTGCCTAACTGTTCCTAGATCATATATAGAAACTCTATAAACTCCATAAAATAATTATCTCTAATAGAGGCAGACAGTTTATCTCTATATTCTAGAAAGAACTAACTATCTAACTCTGTATTAAAGCACTGTTGTCTATAGCATACTACCTAGAAATAGATAGTTAAACAAAATATGCAAATGCTATAATAGAATAATATATTTGGATATACACATTATATCTATAGGACGACTAGATAGACTGGCTTATATTTACTAAGTTTATAGCAAATAACTCTATTTTAGAAACTATAAAGGTCTCCCTATTCCTGGCTAACTATGGCCAGCACCTACAAATGGGTTTTAAACCCTTTAGTAATGTTCCTTACCTAGCTTATTAAGCCTTATAAGTTACAGAAGTAAATTAATTTGTAAAGAAGATAGAAGAACTATAGGAGTTCCTTATTAACAAAATAATATAGGCCTAGTCTATTTATAAAGCCGTAGCAAATAAGAACTAAACCCTAGCACTAGCTTACCAAATTGGTGACTTTGTCTAGCTAGACGCAAGAAATCTAAACACAAAATAACCTACTAAGAAACTTAATTGGAAGAACGCTGGCCCTTATAAGGTTAAAAAAGTTGTCTTTCCTTATGCCTACCAACTAAAGCTCTCTAATACAGTTAAAATCCACCCCGTATTCCATACGTTATTCCTCCGCCCTGCCGCCCCCATATTAGATGCCCTGTCTAGACAGATCTAAGACCCTCCCCCACTAGTTAAAGTGGATGGTGAGGATAAGTACCTTATTAAAAGAGTTGACGATATTAAGTACAACAAACGGAAACGCAAATATATATACCTTACGAAATGGAGAGGCTTTACTGAGCCCTTATAGGAACCCGTTAACTCTATAGGACTTATATAAGCTATAGAAGACTTTTACAAACTCTACCTAGAACTATTATAGCCCTATCTTGTAGAAGCTTAAGTTTAAAGGGGGGGTACTGTTATAGGACACCTCTATAACACCTTACACACGTTTACCTGTTTCTACTGTCTTAACCTCCATATTAACAACTCAGTTAATTAAGACACATAATAGCAATCTAAGGCAATTTGCTATTATATAATGGCAATCTACGGCAGTTTGCTGTCCTCTACTATATTCCGCCACATTTTGCTAAGTTCTGCTAGGACTATAACCCGAAGCCTATTCCACCCCATATACGTGTTAACCAAGCAACTAAGTTAACGATATATACCCCTTTCCTCCCGTTTTCTTACCTTCTTTCCTTACGCAACGTCTTGACCTTATTACACAGTTTATATACATAGCTTAATAATATATACTTCGCTATATATTATCACCGCTTGTGCTCACTCCGTGATAGGTAAAGGGGACTTGGCTAGGCTTAATAAAGCCCTTATTAAGGTTGTTAATAAGGTACTACTTAGTGGCCCATAGCTTATTAGTAGATTATTAGTAAAGGGGGCTATATCTAAGGGTGTTTTCTTTATCTAGCTTAATCTTAATCTTATAGTTATATAGTTAGTATAGTGGGAGTATATTAGATACTGCCTTAGAGAATATATTCTTAAATTCCTGGTATTAATAAAGTAGTTTTTATTTTACTAGCTACTTATCTATAAGCTTACTTTCCCTACTAAGCTAGTTATAGGCTAGGGCTTCCTTATCTTTAATTATCTAGTTAATTTTATATAAGCTAGTTATAAAGGTGATGGTATTAGGCCGTTTTAAGTTTTAGTAGAACCCTATGGCGCTAATATAGTAGATATTAACTAGTAAAAGGTTTATAGGTTTCTTTATAGACAATCTATAGACTATATTTTATAGTTAAAAGTTTATAACCCTCCTTAGCTTCTATTTTATCTTCTATAAGTTATCTTTCTAGTCTATATATTTAGTACAACGTCTAATATTCCTTACTATTCTTTATAGCTATATAGGGCCTAAGCTAGCTAGCTTATTACTAACTTCCTAGGGTTTTAGTGCTGGTAGTATAATATTAGTAGTCTAGGGGCGGTATAGTATACGGACCCGTTTTAGATTAAGCTATATATCTTTCTTAAAGGCCTGGTCCCTATATATAGCATTAGCTTAGTAAATAGTATCTATCTATAGCCGTATAAGGTTTTTTATTATAATGCTAATTTCCTTTATAAAAGAAGGTGTTAGGGGTAAAGTTTTAGGCTAGATAAGCTGTCTACTCTATATATTAAGCTATAAGCCTATTATTAGATAATCTATATTCTCTAAAGGCGTAGGTTATATATATGAGTTATATATACGGAGCCTATGCACTATAAAGTCTCTTTATAGCTTAAAGCCCTAGGGGCTTATTAGAAGGATTAAAAAATAATTAAGTTAAGATCATCAATTAATTAACCCATTTTATTAATGAACTGCTCTATATGCACTTTGTGATAGTTATAAGCCTAGTCCGCCGACTTAAGAAGCTATTTAGCTATTACTTGGTTATTTAAAGAAATTCTACCTTATTGTTAGACTCTGATACCTTATTATCCTTATTGTTAAGGACGCAAACTCTAATAGAAATTCTACCTTAATTGTTATAGGATAATTCTGATATGATTTTAATACGAAATTCCACGAGATTCTATAAGATTCCACCTTAATTGTTATAGGACGACCCTGATGATAAGGATGATCCTAATAATAAGGACGATTCTAATAACAAAATACTATCTTAATTCCTCCTTTGCCTATTAGTTAAATAACTCTACTAATGAGTTTGTTAACTATGATTATCCTTAATAAGCCAGAAGACTGGGAGTAATGGCTATAGCAACTCCAAGCCCTTATGGATTAGTGAATTTGGGCCTACGTTAACCTAGACAATGCAGTACCTTAACGAGCTCTACTATAAGAACTAGCCTATCTAGAAGTTATAGATTTTAATAAGAATGTAACCTTATATATATAGCTCTTAACGAATTAACAGAAAGCGTATAAGAACAGTAGACGATACTATAACTAGGATATAAAGTACTTCCTAAAATAGGAAGAGTATCTATAATAGATACGTACCCAGGTTGTGTCTATAGTATTAATTTAGAAAAAGCTACTGCTTAACCCTTCCCTTACAGTTAAGGAATAGCTAAGTTGGTTAAAAGAAGATACTAAGCCCTTAAAGAACTTTATGATAAGGAAGGTATAGCTGTAGTATATAAAATTACTTAAGGGACTTAAGCAGACAAAGGTTACCTAATGGCTTAACTAATAGGAGTATATAATAAAGATAGTAGGGAAGTATAATCTTTTATAGATAACTAATAGGATCTGGCTAATAGACCTTGTAAATATAATATGACTAATAAGCGAAACCTATTTTGTTATATATACTAAGCAGGCAAATAATACTAAAAAGGCTTACTTATTAGAATACTATAAAGTAGTAATAGAGCTATGAGAAGCATTTGCAACCCTCTTAAAAGTTATACTATCCTTAACTACTAGAGGGGGTGTATTTAATATAGACTTTATAGGAGAGTCTAAAGAGGATATTTTTATTACTACTAAAGTCCAAAAGGGAAGAGGAAATAGCTTATCTTGCAGTTAAAAAAGGGCTGGGATAAATTTAACTAAAGAGACGTTTTTTAAGAAGTTAAATAACCTAAAATGCCTGGTATGCGATATGAGGGGATATACCCTTCCTAACTGTTGGTATCTATTTAAGTGTAAGAGGCCTAAAGGATTTAATGCTAAGGGTATATAAATGAAAAAGGTATATAAAAAGGTAGAGTATAACAAGGATCTAGCTGCCTAAGTGGAATGACTTAAGCTTAAGGAATTAAATGTTGATAAAGCTTAATAACAGTAAGATGAGAGTTAGGAGATAGTTAAGAAGATTAAAGGAGAAGCTAATGTGATATTTTTATAATTGTTTTATACCGGTTAACTCCATCTATTAAAGCTATTAACCATTCTTGACTTAAGAACTACTCTCTATATCTTTAATAACCCCCCTGTTTTTATAACTTTAGGAAAGCTCTAAGATATAAATATGTTATCGCCGGCAGCTTAGAAGTGCCTATACTAGGTTATAGCGATGTTACTATTTAAGTTATAAAACTAGACAAGAGTAAGGGAATCCTACATCTTAAGGACGTTGCCTTTTATATGGACTTTAATATAAATCTAGTGTCGTTCCGTCTACTTTAAAAATAAGGGTACTACTAGGATAATAAAGGAGACAATAATCTTCTAGTTTGGAAGGATAATATAATCCTATATTAAATGGAAGAATGTTATAGACAATAGACTATTAAATACGTCCAACTAGGAAGTCTATTAGCGTTTAATATAAGCTAACTGTTACGCCGCTAATGGAAGTGTAAAGTATTGTTAAGAGACATTTGTCTAGATATAAAAGGTAATATATAACTATGGTATCTATATCTAGGTTATCCAGGACCTATAAGCCTTTATTATTTAGGTATTAACACCCTAGGAGTTAAGCTTTAAGGCCCTAAGATAATAGAATATTAATACTGCAGTCTGGCTAAAATTAAGCGTTAGGTCTTATAAAGGTTCTTAAAATAGAAAATTAATAAACCCTATCTTAACCTCTATATTAACTGGACTAACCTTAAGAAAGCGCATTGTAACGGAACCTTGTAGCAAGAACTACGGTGGGTCCTATTATTGGGCTAGGTATGTAGATATAAACAGGTCAACAACGTAATAATAACTAGTAGAGTGGTTGCCCAATAGATTAACTCTAATTGTATTCTAAGATTTACTATAAGGAGAGAACTATCTACGGTAGGGACTAAGGTCCTTTAAATACATAACTATACGCCTAAGAAATCCTCTTTTATACGTAAAGTACGTGTTATACGTGTTATACGTAGATATATACTGCGTACACTGCGTACACCGCGTATAATATTATGTGACTTACTTACTATTCCTCGTTACATGGTTCCACCAGCTCTATCCTAGACTATGCCTATATTAACTAACTAGCTTCCGCCAACTCTTCTCTAAGTAGTTATAATATTATACTTAAGCTATCTATAACACTATCTCCCTCCTCTTTATCTTCGTCCTTAAAGATTCCTAATATCTCTAAGTTGTCCACTAGAGGTATAATGTCCGTTTAATTAATCTGGTTAATATCTTTACTTATTATACCTAAAGTATCTTCTTCTTTATAAGCGCAATATTATACTCGCACTGTTGCTTCCATACTATTACTTAGTAAGATTATACTATCTCTATATTCTTATTATTTAAAAGAGGGGCTAGTTTATATTGCGCTGGCAAGTCCTTTGTTTTAACAACCCTCTTCTTATTTAAAGTATACTAAAGTAAACATCTGTTTATCTTACGATGTTTGCTCTATTTCTAACGCTAAGTATACGCGTCCTATAACTCTTAATAGTCTTTAAGTTCCCTAAGTAACTTGTTATAGGGTCTTATGTTTAATCTGCCGCTAAGAAGCTTGAGTTAGAGCTAGCCGCTGCTTACGCCGAACTCTACCAGTCTTTAGAAGAGACTGCTCTAGCCCTTAAGGCTTAACGTCGCTCCTTTAAGGTTTAGTAGGCTACCTTTGCTCAGTTAACCCGTCTTAAGAAGGTTTATAAGAAGGTTCGTTCCAAGGAGTAGAAACTTGTTTAACAGGGTCTGTCTAAGCTTGGTAATAAACAGGTAGAACTTTTAAAGAAGGAAACAACTCCAAGTAACGTAGTAGTTGCTCCTCTTAGGTCCCCCTTAGGTAACTCATCCTTTAGCAATCCTTTTTTAATACTCCCTAACCTACTTTCTTCTAATACTTCTATACCTTTCCCATAGCGTTCTCTAGGTTACTTAATGGTTCCCAGGTAGTCTTACTATAGCCTATCCACTTTACTTTATACCATGTTTTATCATCTATGTCCTTATAACTAATAATCTTTAAAACTTGCCATTTATCTTCTTCCTACCCTCTATATATGTCTGCCTTATAGACTAGTAGCTTAACGTTCCTATATACTAGCTCTAGCATTACAACATGCTATATAGGGTAAATTCTTATTTTGGCTGGTAGGTTTAGTTTATATATAACTAATAAAATTCTTTATATAATTTTAAAAGGTCCTAATCTGACATAGTCCAACTTTTTACTTAGTCATCAACTCTTAAAATTTTTGTGTAGTAGCTACACTTTATCTCCCTCCTTAAGATCTGGTCCCTTAGATCTCTTAGCATTATAGTACCTTTTTATTCGCTCCTATACTAGTTTAGCTGTTTCTTTAAGGTCTGCATAAAGATTTATTAAAGTCTCCATTCTTTCTTTAGCTATACTACTTGTTTTCTTTACTTAATATGGCAATAATAATAATCTTAGCTTATACCCGTAATTCGCCTTAAACGGTAACGTTTCCGTTCCTTTTTATGGTGTTGCATTATATATAAACTATATAACTAGTAGTAACAATACCCAATTATTCTATACATAATTAATATAGTGCCTTAGATACTACTCTAGTGTTTAGTTTAACCTTTCTATCTATCCGTCCGTTTGTGGATAATACGCTGTTAAGGTTACTACGCGAACTCCTTATTCCGCCAAGAATACCTCCCAGAATACTGCTATAAACTCTAGATCTCTATCCAATATAATCTTACTTAGTGCTCCGTATCTTACAAATACTTCTTTAATATAGGTTCTAGCGACATCTTCTGTTAACATTTCTTCTGTGCATGCTATAAAGTATCCCCACTTTATAAGCTTATCCACTATTACTAAGATTATATTATAATCTTGTCCTATAATAGGATTTTTTAACTTTAGTAACTTAACAATAAAGTCCCATAATATAACTTCCCATAGTCTCTCTAGTATTTTAATAAGTTGTAGCCCTCCGTATAGCTTATGCCTTATTAGTTTATTTCTTTAGCAATCTGGACATTCTCTTATAACTTATCTCACTAGTCCCCAGATTCCTTAAACAATATACTCCTCTTAAAGTCTTAATACTAAGCCTATAGCTTCGTTGTATCCTTAAGTTAGTCCCTTATAGAATAACTTAACAAACTCCTTTGCAATAAACCTTAGAATATAGGTTGCTTCTCTATTTTTGTACTATTCCATATCCAGATCCTCTACCTATACTTCTTAGATCTTCTATGTCCAATTACTCTCTAGTAATTTATAGATCTGGCTTTTTCTAGTTACTGCAATCTTGGGATAATTATACCTAACCAATCCGTCTTAATCCCTTCACAGTAAAGCTCCTAATGGCTTTTCGTTGTTTTATAGTTTAGCTTTTCTACCTAAAGTATCTACTTATGCATTATCTATACCCTTAGTATACTAAATTTTAAAATAGTATTCCGCAAGTATTTCCGCCTATCTAACCTGTCTTTAGTTAAGTTCCTTTATTATTAGGAATCCTATAAGGTTCTTATAGTCCGTCTTAACTATAAATAGTTTCTCTATGCCTTGCAAAAATACTCTCTATTTCTTTAACGCTGCAACTATACCTAACAACTCCTTATTATAGATATTATAGTTTAGTTCTAGTAGTGTTATCTTTTAACCATAGTACGCCACTAGATGCCATATGTCCTAATACTTCTATAGCAAACATACTCCTAGTGCGAAGTCTAATATATCTATCTTAATAACCATCTCTAACCCTAGTTAATAGATTCTAAGAATTAGTTCCTAGGTAAACAACTTTTTAAGTTCTTAGAACAGCTTCTTCTACTTACTACCCTAAACCCACAGTTCCTCCTTTTTCGTTAACCTTATAAATGGCTTAACGCTCTTTAACCATTATGCTATAAACCTCCTGTAGTAGTTGCAAAACCCTAAAAACAATCTTAACTGCGTAACGTTCTCTAGTTCTTACCAACTTACTATAGCTTTAACTTTCTTTAGGTCCATGCTGATTTTTCCTAGTTTAATAATAAATCCTATAAAATTGGTTTTCCTTATAAAGAACTCGCATTTCTCAATTACTACTAGCATCTATTCTTCTTATAGTCTCTTTAAGACCTATTTAACATGTTCTTTATATTCCTTCTTACTCTGTAAGTAGATAATAATATTGTTAAGGTATACCATAATAAACTTATTAAGGTGTTCTCCTAATACACTATTAATTCGTTTCTGGAACGTTGCTAGTGCGTTTATAAGCCCAAACTGCATAACTAATAGCTTATACAGTCCTTCCTTTAACTTAAAGGCTGCCTTCCATTTATCGCCTTCCTTAATTCTAATTTAATAGTATACCTACCTTAGATCTATCTTTATAAAAATCTTTATATTGCCTATCCTATCCTAGATTTCGCTAATTAAGGGTAAAGGATACCTATCCTTCCTAGTAATGCTGTTTAACTATCTATAGTCTATACATATCCTAAGTTTTCCGTTTTTCTTTAGGATAAATAGTACTGGATATCTTGCTAATAACTGTAATGGTCTAATATATCCCTTCTATAAGTTCTCCTAGACAAACTCCTTAAGTGCCACTAACTCGGTTTCAGTAAGCTTATAAATTAGAAAGAACTTTAAACTCATTCCTTCTTCCAATTCTATTTTATAGTCCTATACTATATACTCTAACAGCTTTTTACTTTCTAGTAACTATAACTTTTTACTATACTTGTGGTATCTCTTTAGTACATAACTTAAGCCTCACTTAGTCTCTTTATATATTACTCCGACTTAGTACTATACCAACTTAGTTTACTATCGTATTTTACGTTGTTAAGTATCTCTAATATTAACCTAACCTATAACCCAATTAACCTTTAGATTATATTCCTATAACCAAGGCATTCCTAGTATCGCCTTATCTTTTCCCAATAGTAAGATATTAAAAGACATTCTAACTGGTTTCCCTTTAATAGTTAACTAAATAGGTCCTATTTTAAAATTAATAATACCTTCTCTATAGGCTATCTAATCTCCTAAAATCATTATAAGTAGATATAGGTATTCCTTTTGTCTATATAGTAACCCCATCCTTTCTACTGCTGCTAATAATATATGGTTCCTTATTACTCTTCTATCTATTAACGCTTTAAATTACTAATTTTACCACTTAACTTGTAAGTTTAGGTGTTGTCCTTAAATTCCTTTAAGGGTTTAAGGCTCTACCACTAGTTCCCTCTAATCCTATAGGCCTCCCCTTTTCCTAACTATTAGCTACTAGATCCTATTTATACTTAGTCCACTCTTAACCAATACTTAGTTTATTTCTTTTCCTCTACATACTATAGACAAGTGTTCTCTAGGCATTCTTCTATAAGGAATCTTCTAGGTTAAAGTATTAAGTCCCCTTAACTCTATACTTCTACTAGGTGCCATCTATATATATACTTAGCGTCTCTAAACCATTTTTCCTCTAGTACCCAATACATCCTTACTAGGTATTTCCGGTTTTTATCTTTTAGTGCCCTATACATATTACACACGTTATCCATACAAGCTATCCATAATAACATATAATATGCTAAGTAACTTAGGTTAACTCTTAGCTTATCTTTATCCTTAAGTTTAAACCTATACCTAGTTAACCTAACTACTAGTATTTCTACTACGGGTATTAAGATTTATTACTTACTTCTCTAGTCCCTAGATCCTTCTTCTAGGTTCCTTAACATTATAATTAATGCTCCTTTAATATAACTTATGCGTTTTTTGGTAATAGGTTAGTCTTAGACAACTTTTTTATCTAGCTATATATAAAAGTCTTCCGATTTATCATTGTGTTATTACCTATACCACTTTCCATACAACTGGTTTAGTGTATAGAGTCTATCTATAAGAAAGTACCTTATTATCGCTACGTTGTAATATCCTTTAGTATATCTTTCTTTAAATCTAACTAGAATGTCTAGATCCTCTTCTTGTTCCAGTTTATCCAACTACTTTACTCTAGGTATCCCTACACCAGGCCTATTAATAACTCTTTATATAGGTGCTCTATCCCTTATACAACCTAGTATAGCTAACCTTTTATCTAGCTTTTACTCTTGCTATACAATAATTCTTTATCTAAACTCATCCATAGTTTCTTATTTTCTGCGTCTTACAGCTAGATCCTTAAAGTTGTCTTGCTTTTTAATCTTAGTATTAACTTTTCAATCTTTAGGCTAAACACTATATTTACCTAGAATTGCTATGGTCCTTATTTATTTCTTAAAATCTTGGTTTCCTAATAACGTTCTTATTTATTCCCCAAACTCATAGTTCTTAAACTTACGTCCTATACTTATTTATTTATTATTAAACTAAGTTACTACTCTTTCCTATTAGTTTTTATTTATTATAGGTTCTTAAGCTGTCTTTATCGCGTCTTATAAGTCTAGAGCTTTCCTTATCTCTTCTTAAGAATCTTAGACCTATAGCCTTTTACCTTTTACAAGTGGTAAGCTAGCACTAGCAGTTATCTACTTACTTAATCGTCTCTAGATATTACTCCTTCCATCTTATAAAGCAATAGATGCCGTATCTAACGGTGTTATAATACCCATTACTAATCCACATTCTGTAGTAGTTTTAGTCTGTACTTCTATTGCGTTATTAAGGTATAAGTGCTCCCAGTTAGCCTCCTTTTCTTCCTTATTACTATTAATTAATAAGTACTCTAACTCCATTATTATTATTGCTAATCTTTGTCTATATATTACTTTAATATCTTAATCTAGCTTATAGAGTTAATCTTATTCTTTATTTAACTCTCTGGTTCCTTTAAGCCTTCTTAACTCTAGCTTTTACGGCCAATAGCTTACGCTATACTTAGCGTCTTTATAAACTTAGCATACGTTGTTATAACAAAACGTAAAGCGTTTAATTAAACACTTCTTAGTCCCGCGTAACATCCCTATATCTATATTATTGTACTTTAACAACCTAGTGCCCTTTACCGCGTAGTTACTCTAACCACCTCTATAGTCTCTAGCAAAATAACCTTATTTTCTATAATTTATATAAGCTCTATTTTTAAACCATTTCTCTTATTATAGAGTCCGCCTAAACGTCTTTTACTACTAAGATCCCCGGTTTAGCCTCTACTCCCTAGTCCTATAATTACTTAATTCTTAACCTCTAGGTTTCCATAGTTTCTTTATCCATCTCTTAAATTCTTTAGTACTGCTTAGGTCCATTGGCTCTGCGCCATTCTATAGTTTTTAGCTCTGTGTTTGCCAATACGTGCTCTACGCCTTATATAACTATAGAACTCTATCTTGCCCTTTCTTAGCTTATTCCCTTTAATAGATCCTATTATTAATCTTTATTAACTAATCTATTAAGTCTTATAGACTTTCCACATCTTCTATTAGAATAATTGCATTCTAGACTTTAGCCTTAAGTCCCTATTTATACTGTACCATAAGCGCCCTATTATTCTACTTAACCTATATTATAAGTGTCTGAAACTATGTTATATACTCTATCACTAAAGAATATTGTACTAAGTTTTAAAGCTTCCGTTCCGCTATAGTTAATACTTCCAGGTCTCTAAATATCTATATTAACTTTTCTATAAACCCATTCCAATTAGTAAATATAAACCGTACATCCTGGTTAGTAGTTATTATACCGCTAACTTGTATTTCTATAAGATAAGGTTTAAACTATTCCAGTACTCTTCCCATTAAGAACAACCCTATATACGCCACTTAGTCTGTAGGTATTGCCAACCTTACTCCTTCCTGCACGACCTTAAAGTACATTTATATAAGGAATCCTTTAAGTTTTAACCTTTCTCCTAAAAATTATTTAATTAACGGTAACTTAACCTTTGCTACTCCAATTCTATTAATGTGTTCCTTAAGTATCCTATTATTATCTAATAAGCGATTAACTATTTCCTGTAACTAACCTCTTGTGACCACTTATAAGTCTGTATCTGCTATACTAGTGTCTCCTAATCCTAAGGTAGTTATTACCATTAATAGCATCGTAACTAGTACTTTGGGTAGCATGTTATTTAACTTTATTTAATACTATAACCTTAGTAGTAAATATATAACGGGACCTTGTAGCAAGAACTACGGTGGGTCCTGTTATTGGGCTAGGTATATAGATATAAATAGGTCAACAACGTAATAATAACTAGTAGAGTGGTTGCCTAATAGATTAACTCCAATTGTATTCTAAGATTCACTATAAGGAGAGAACTATCTACGGTAAAGACTAAGGTCCTTTAAATACACAACCATACGTCTAAGAAATCCTCTCTTGTACGTAAGGTACGTGTTATACATATTATACATAGACATACACTGCGTACACTGCGTACACTGCGTACACCGCGTATAATATTATGTGACTCGCTTACCATTCCTCATTACATAGTTCCACCGGCTCCATCCTAGACCGTGCCTGTATCAACCAACTAGCTTCCGCCAACTCTTCTCTAAGTAGTTGTAACATTGTACTTAAGCTGTCCGTAACACGCATGCCAGATTTATATAAGTTATACTTATCTATAACACCTTCTTAGGAAGATCCTCCCCGTATTTTATAATAACGCATAGTAAGGAGAAGGAGACACTATAAGTGCTTAAAGATTTTATCTAATGGATTTATCTGAGGTATAACCTTAAAGTTAATACTATTAGATTAAATAACGAGCTAGGGAGAAGGAGAATCCTTAAATGGCTATAGATGTAAGGGATTATATTTAAGCCTTTAGCGCTATATACCTAAGCTTAAAATAGTACTGCTGAATGCTTAGGGGGTGTAATTATTAAGAGAGTATATATAATAAGAATTGCTGCTAATCTACTATATAATCTATAGAATAAGATAGTTAACTATACAGTCTACCTTTGAGATTAAATGCTATGGAAAAGTAATAGTTGGAAATTGCTATATAAGAGGTTCTATACCTTCCTAGCTAATAGGAGATTAAGAAAGCCACAACTGGCGCACCTAAAAGCCTACGGCTGTAGGGTATATATAATAACGTTAGATGCCTAGCTAAAGAAGAAAAGGCTAAGTAAGCTAGATCCGTGAGCTTATATCGGCTACCTTATTGGCTATAACTTTACTAATATCTATAGGATCTGGATCCTATATAAAGGTATTATTATCTCTACTAGGGACGTTATTTTTAATAAAAAGATGTTTTTTGACGGTAAGTAAATGGACATCTTAAAGGACCTATATGCTGAATTAGATACGCTAATTGAGAAGATTTAACTCCCTAATACCCTAACTAAGAATAAGGTCCTTCTGGAAGATAATAAAGAAGTATTTAAGCCGTTAATTTAAGAGAAAGACGACAATGTTGATAACGAGCCAGTTTGAACCTTTAATAAGTTAGCAGATCTTAAGCTTGCAAGAGCTCTTAAAGATGCGTATTATACGCCACCTCTAATGGAAGAAGATAAAGAATCTCTATATACCTTTTACGTTGAGTATCCTATAAAGTTAGATGTATAAGCTACTAATTAGGATATTGTCAGCCGAGTAGGAGATAGGTTTTATACTTAGGGGGTGTTTAATAACTTGGTTAAAGACTTATTTAAGGAAGCCTGCAATAATAGATTTAAAGACTTTGTTACTAAAAGGATTACTTTAGCCTATTATAGCGCCTTTTTAGCAGGAAGGAAGTTTAACTTTAATAGTTAACTTAATAATAGCAAGCTGAAATTAGGCAGAACACGCGATGTTAGATTATATAGGAAGAACCTACCTCCACCACCTTAGTTGATCTAGGGCCTTAATACGCACCCTCTTTGAGATTAGTTCTAAAAGGCTTAGCAAGCCTACCTCTAATCTTATTATTAAATAAGGTCGTTTTAAGAAATAGATAAAAAGTACGCAAAGAGACAGTAGGTCCTTAGCTTAATATAGATGTTTGTCTATAAGATGGATAAGTATAGGTTCCTATAGAAATATAAGGTACGCTTAATAGTATACGGAAATTAATAGGCCCTAGGAGACCTACTTATAAGAGCTACTATATTAGCCAGTATAACCTTTTAAACCCTTATGGCGATTACCGCAAAATTTAACCTAGAGATGACATAAATAGATGCAGTTAATGCGTTTGTCTATTGCAATCTTAATAAGGTTGTTTATATAAAGCTACTGCCAGGGTTTAATAAAGGAAGGATAGATAAAGTACTGCGCTTAAGAAAAGCCCTTTATAGACTATAATAATTACCACTGCTATAAGAGAAGAATATTATAAGCTTGCTAATAGAATTAGGTTTTAAAGAGGTATCCTAGGAGTTGTATATTATACTAAAAGGTAAAATAGTTATTTTCTTCTATATTAACAATATTGTCTTTTGCTACCGAAAGATAGATAAGAAGAAAGCTTAAGAAGTAATTAAGGAGCTGAGCAAGGAATACCAGATAAGTACTCTTGGCGAGCTAAAATGGTTCCTAGGAATCTATATGCTATGCAATTATAGCTAGAGGCTCCTGTGGCTATTCTAGGAAGCCTATATTAAGAAGATAGCTAACTAGTATAAGATAGATCTTAAAGGGCGTCTTTTAAATACTCCTATGGCTGAATCAGAACTCCTCCTTACTAATTACCAATTAATCTATTTAATGCGTCTATCTCCTAATATAGACCTATTAGTCCGTCCTATATCCCTACCAGCCTCTATAATGCTATATTAGAGAAAACTGGGTTTAGTACTCTATGTAACCACTATAACGCGTCCAGATATTGCTTCTACAGTATTATAGCTAGTAAGGTTTAATTAGAACCTAAGCCAAGAGCACTATTAAGTGGCAGATAGAGTAATCCAGTACCTATATAGCACGAGGAGTAAAGTAATCTGCTATAGAGGAGATAAGGAAGGAATAAATGGTAGAGGGAGAAATAAAGGACAAGATAATAGAGACGGTAGAAGTAAAGCTTAATTATTTATCTATGCTAGTAATATATTATTTGTGGACAACTCCATTAATAGAAAAAGCTCGTAAGGATATATTATAAAGCTATTTAGGGGACCAATTGCCTAGAGAGCAAATAAGCAAGATATAGTGATAACGTTAAGCACAGGAGCTAAGTTGTTAACCCTATCTTAGATAGTAAAAGAGGCTATCTTTATCAGCAGGCTGTTTAAAGCAATAACGTTAAGGCTAAATAAGCCCTTAATTATTAAATGCGATAACACCTAGACGCTTTAACTAATTATAGAAGATATAGTAAAGCTAATTATGAAGCTCCAACACGTTAATATTTATTAATACTGGCTACGTTAGGAATACGCAATAAGACGAGTATAATTTCAATAGACAGTAATAAAGGAGATAATTGCTAATGGACTTACAAAGGCCCTGCCCAAGCAGAGGTTTTAAAGCTTTATTAATATAATTGGAATGGTGGATATTAAGGAGTGGCTAAATAAGGAGAAGTAACTAGAGGACCTAAGGGACAGTATTAGAGCAAGATGGAAGGATTTAGATAAGATTACGGTTTAATTAACTTATTAACGGATATAAGAAGGTGGTTAGCTTTAACCTTAAAGAGCTCAAAGCTAAGGGAGTGTGTTAGATAATCTGTATTCTCTAAAGGCGTGGTTAATATGCATAAGTTACGTGTATAGAGCCCGTGCACTGTAAAGTCTCTTTGTAGCTCAAAGCCCTAGGGGCTTATTAGAAGGATTAAAAAACGATCAAATCAAGATTATTAATCAATTAACCCATTTCATTAATAAACTGCTCTATATGCACTTCGTGACACCTATATAGGCTAGCTATTTTCTTTTTAAGATTATATTATGGCTTTCTAGGTCCGTAATAAGAAAGGGGATATTATACTACCTTTATCTATTTACGCGAAGGTAAATCCGTAAGATAGTTATAATAGGTAGCCCTATTTATCCATTATACCTATAAATAGGAATTAGTTTAGGCAGTTCTTTAAGGGGTATATTTAAAAGGTTAGCCAGCTTTATAGTATACTATATATCTATTAAGGTAAAAGTATTTACTTTAGAGTTAGCTAAAGTAGAGGTTAAAACTTAATATCTATTATAAAATAAAGTATAAGGGATAGTATAGCTTTTTCTACTAACTAGCCAACCTAGATTAATATATAATATATTAATCCCTTTTAAACCTAGAGAGGAGTCTTCCTCTAGGGTTCCTTTTTTTTTAACTCTATACTATCCTTCTATATTAGCAGAACCTTATCCGCGTTTACCTTTATTAGATAATCCTTAATAAAGTAGTCCTTTTAGCTATATAAAAAGTAAGCTCCCTAATTACTAAGGGCCTATTTATAGGGGTTGCTATATATAGGCTAAGTATACACTAAACCTATAGTAGGACTAGCTATATAGCTAGCTACTAAATTAACGGCGGGTTATATAGCTAGTGCTATAGGAGTTGCTAATTATACTAGGGCACTATAGACCGTTCTTATATTGCTTATAATCTAGTTTAAAGAGTTTTTAGCTTTATACCGCTTAGCTTATACCTTAATTTAATAAAGGCCTTAATTAATAGCTAGGTAGTAGTCCGTAAGTACCTTCAGCGTCTATATAGTAGTAAAACCTAGTAGTACGGCGCGCTATAGGTCTAGGGTAAGCTTATTAAAGAGGTTTAGTATTAGGTCTTTATAGAGAATATAGGCTTAGCTAGCTAAGTGCAGAAAATAGGTCTAAAAGGCTAAAAAGGTCTCCGTTATTTTTATATTAAGGGTTTTATAATTAAGGCGGGCGTTCTATATCTTAAAAGTGTCCTTATAAATAGAAGATAGGTAGTTAATTATCTCTTCTCTAGAGAGGAAAGGGTTTATTAAGTCCTTGGCGTATTACGGATATAGGTGCGTCTATATATCCCTATTAGTGCGGCTAAAGACATAGGTCATCTTAGCTTAAGTAGTAGGGAAGTAGTCCGCATTAACTTTAAGCTTATCTTATAGTTAAAGTTTCTAATTATTAAATATAGGGTTAGTTCTGTCTATAAGTAATAGGGGGTCTATAACCTTCGCAGACCGTAATAATACTAATGCTATATATTATACTAGGGCCTTAAGGACTATAGTAAGTCTCTAGGTATCTAATAACTCCTTACTAGGTATAGGGGTATCTCTGGTTTTAAGCAGCTCTTAAAGTTATTTAATTTTAGTATTAGCTGCTATAAGTTCTTCCTAGGGGGTTAAAATGGCGACTATTTTACTATTAAAGGTATTTGCGAGTTCTATAGCATCTTTACCAGCTACTATATTTCTTAATATAGTTGTAGAGTATTAGGTAATTTCTAGTATTTATTTATTTTCTAGGGGTTCTAGTTTATACGTGTTCTTTAGGTTATAATATATATATCCTTTTAGTTCTGTCCTATCCTTAGGGTCCTATTATTCTGGTAATATCCTTTAGGTCCATTTCTATATCCTTTTCCTATCTTCAGTCTATAGATATATTTAAATTACTTCTTAGGAAGAAAGGGTAGATAAGCTTTAAATAATATTAGCGACTTAGTTAATTAAGGCATAAGCACAGTAAGAGGGACGCATAAGCCTATATAATTAGATTGTCTATAAACAAGGATCTAAAGCTAGAGAAAGAAAAGGAGAAGAATAGCAGTGCCGCTTAAGGTTTTATGCGGCCCTTAAGTCACATAACTGCAAATATCTAAACTGTCTACAACTGTCTACAACTGTCTGCAACTGTCTGCAACTGTCTGCAACTGTCTGCAACTGTCTGCAACTATCTGCAACTGTCTGCAACTGTCTGCAACTATCTGCGACTGTCCGCGACTGTCCGCCGTTTTCCACCAGCGCCATAACAATAAGCTATTTTTAAGAGCATATTAACCTTTAACGGAAGGCCTTAGGATTGGCATTTGTTAATATATTTAACAATTTACTCTTCTTATAAAGGATGCAATAAACTAGGGTAAGCTTCGTATTATGGGAGATAGCTAGTAAGACGATGTCTAACGGTAGATCTAGGTGCTCCATGGGCGCTAGAAGCCTTACAATCGATGGCTTAACACTAGAAGAGACATCCTGTATAACATTTATATAGTGGTTTCGGCCTCACAAGAGGGTAAAGATTAATTTAGCATCGTAAAATATGCTAAGGCCTTTTAATTTTGGTGTAATTTGCTATGAAATTAAAAATAGTAGGCATTTCCTTATGTGGCTCGCTTCGTAGGGTAGCTCGCTTCCCAGTTAGCTACATTATTGGTAAATCTGCAAACAAGACAACCCTCTTAAGTACCACTTTTTTTGTCAACTGCGTACGGGCTTAGAGGCAGAGCAAGTGAAAAGAGAGAAAATCAAATCGGGGCGGGATGATTTTGGCATTTCTAATAATAAAAAAAGATTTATACATTGGCTTCTGGTTCCACAACTTATTCAATAGGCTAGCCGAAATTTATTTTCTTCGTCTTGGCCTTCTATGCCTGATAAATGCCAATTACAGCATCCTGTCAATTCCGGTGGTTAGCGCCTTACTAGTAACGCCTTTTGGGCGGAGACCCTTATATAGATTAGTATGAGGTTCCCTATCTTGGCAGCGAGCTTTATAAGACCTTAATATTAAAAATATATAAAGCTTTTTAAAATCAATAATTGTATAGTAGATTGCCTATATACAAATATTTCTAAAGTTACTGTAGCCAAATAAGTATTAAAATTAACGCTTAGCAATTAAATAAGTGTCCAAATGTCTTCTCTAAGCCCCTAATCTTCCTCTAAGCTTTCTACTATCCTTTACTACTTAGTAGGTCCGCCTTTTGCTTTAATTACTGCCTATAGGCGTACAGGCATAAAAGCAACTAGCTTTTTAAAAAGATAAGCCTCTAGGTTCTCTTATACAGATTTAATTACTACCTATATTACTTTTTTTAAGGTTGGGTGAGGCTTCTGCTAAGCTATTTAAGCCTTTATCCAATTTTAAACGCCCTTAATTAGGTTAAGATCTAGGCTGTTTGCTAGCTAATTAAGTAACTTAATATTATCTTTCTTAAATTAAGTAATGGTAATATAAGCTTTATAGCAGGTAGCATTGTCCATTTATATAATTATTAGGGTAGTTCTAAGTTCGTAATTAGGGAAATATACAGCGTACTTAATATTATAGAAGTTATAGAATTCTTTAAGCTTTAGATAGATATAATCTAGAAAGCCTTAAGCGGTAATATTGCCCTATTCTTCCTTATTCTAGAATAGTAGAGGGCCCTTTTTTACACTACAGAATACAGCCTACACCATTATATAAGGTATATTGCTAAACTTAAGACAGAGGTAGGTAGGATTAAATTATTTACTAGGTCTTCCAAAGACAAAGAGTTACTAGTGGCCACTATAGTGTATAGCTGCCTTATCTATCTATATAACTCTCTACTAATCCTCTACTTAGAAGTAATAGTAAGCCAATATAAACGCCAATTAGGCGCGGCGGTGAGCTGCAGTAAGCTAGGGCTTTACTTAAGCAACGCGTTATTAGAAGCCTTTCTTCTTAAGATATTAAGCAACTATAGAATCAGAATAAGGTACTCCCGCGTAAAAGGAAAGCTTTAAGTAGGTAAGATAACGCACCTAGTTATTTAACTCTAGGAAATTAACTAGACAACATTAAATAGGTAAGCTGTATATAAGAGCGTTACGGTAACCTCTATATATTAGGGTATGCACTTTATTAATAATATAATAAATAGTAGAATATAGTTACTTAACCAATATAGCAATGCAAGAGATAGGTTCTTAAAGGTAGCGATAGAGGTCTTTAATTATGCATCTTAGGGAGTAAGGAATAAGCGCTTAAGCGTTACTTTCCTTAAGCTGTCGGCGACGTTAAATACGTTCTATAGCTCGCTCCTCCCATTTCTATTCCTTGCGTCTTTCCCGTTAATTAAGACAAGTAATTACTCAACAAATGCGACGGTTTAGGGTAGTAGGCGTTAAAGTAGGACTAGATACAGCAGAGCGAGTAAAGGGAGTATTTAGTACAGTTATATTACTAAAAAAGCTAGAGAAGCTTTTAAAGCTAAGAAGGTGTAACGGGCTTATACAAATGCTTCTAAACCGAAGCTTGTAGATTGCTACTATATAAGAATACTAAGCTAAGGAGAAGAAGAAGAAGAGAAAAGGAGGCTCTAGGGGGTAATATACACAGTACGGGCGAACTCCGGATATTGCGCCAAGCCAGCTGCAGGGGACGGTGCCCCAGCACTATCACATCACCCCCCCTTTCCAAAAAAGCCTGCCCTTAGGCTTTATCCCCTTATAGAAGAGAAAGAAGAGAAAGAAAAGGAAAAAAAAAATCTAGCATCTAGCGCTTAATCGCGATGCTAGTTAATATAGGACTTACAGCAGTCCTACAGCTCCTGCAGCTGCGAGAGGTATATTGCTATGCCCAGTTAACGTAGGGCAGGCAGCCGTCCTACAGCTCCTGCTACTGCAAGAGGTATATCACTAGGAGCCCTCTGTTAGTCATTCCTCCTCTAAAACTCCGGTACTTCCTAGCTCTCTATCCCCCCTTTTATTATAGCGTGCCCCAAGCCATAAAAAAAAAGCCCCCTAACTCCCCCTCTTATAAAAAGGTAGTTAAAAGGGTTTTAATAAGGGTGGGAGGGTTAGGGAGTTATAGCTCACATATATATTGGCACGAGCTCTTGTCCGTTTAGCAGCAGTACGGTGCTAGCGATGGGGTCATTTAGGTAGCAGTATAATGCCAGCAACGGGGTTATATTCCGTGGGCAGGTTATCACAAAATCTTATTAGCGGATCGCGTTTAAATTACCATTAGGTCGCATTTAAATCACATTTAGGTTGCAGGCGTATTAGCGCAAGACTTATCTATTTGGGCAGCAGTATAGTACTAGCGGTGGGGTTATATTCTAGGGAGCAAAGCTCTACCTAGTTGTGTTTGGATCGCAGGCTTATTAGCACAACAGTAATTGATATCGCAGGCGTATCGGCGCGATGTCTTGTCGGGTTGGGTAGTAGTATAGTACTAATGGCAGGGCGTATTCCAAGGAGCAAAGCTCTCCTTATATATAGTTGTTACTACAAGCAGGGCAGTAGAAGTCAGTTATAGTGCTATAGGCAGAGCAGTAATAGTCAAATCGGGATTAGCTGCAGACAGAGCAGTAAAGGTCTGTTTATTTAGCTATAGGCAAAGCAGTAGGTGTTGGTTAGCTACGGTATATAGCAAGGTATTAGTTTGGCTGTAGGCGAAGCAGTAAAGGTTAAGTGTAGTACTACAGGCAGAGCAGTAGAAGTTAATTATGGTACTATAGTAAGGTAGCAAGGTATTAGTTTAGCTGCGAAAGGTACATTGCAGCAGAGGTTAGGTAGCAGTATTGTATAAGCGGCAGGGTTATATAAGGGGCAAAGCTCTACCTTATATACGGTTATTACTATAAGTGGGGTAGTAGAAGTTAGTTAGCTACAGGCAGAGCAGTAAATAGTTAATTAGCTATAAGCAAAGCAGCAAAGGTAGTTAGCTGCTAATAAAGCAGCAAGGGTTAATTAGCTGTAGGTAGAGCAGCAAAGGTCTATTATAATAGCAGTACGGTATAAGCGTTGGGTGGTAATAGTGGTTAAACATAGAACTCGGTCTATTAGTTAGTTAGTAGATTATAGGCATATTAATACAATTAGTCTATTAGTTAGACTATAGGCATATTAGTATAGTTATTATCAGCAGACATGGCAATAACTATAAAATCATAATCAGCCGTTTGATTGCGATTTCTACATAATCAAAAGAAACGATTGCGATTTGATTGTATAGTTACGTTGATTATATCTTTTTAGCACGGACCCACACG
>Ga0307507_10003518_pt1 | contig 30115 bp, 32 predicted proteins | sample 7_EM_MG_FD_207223 | JGI IMG/M metagenome (GOLD analysis project Ga0307507, IMG submission 207223) | Populus trichocarpa ectomycorrhiza microbial communities from riparian zone in the Pacific Northwest, United States - 7_EM | ecosystem: Host-associated > Plants > Roots > Unclassified | place... | reverse complement strand
TAGCTAATACACCCGACACGCTGGATCACCGGTTGATAAGAGTGGTGTGTGGACGCGAGCGGATAAATCACCTCTCACATTTTCACTTGGCGCCAAGATTTCCGTAGACTTTTGGATTTGGTAAGTATACTAGTACTAGTACACGTACCCAACTTGCCCCCGGAGCGGATGAGTGCCAATATTACTCAGCATTGACCCTCTGCCACGCTCGACAAAATTCTGAAGGATCAAGTCCAAGCTATTACCGGTACTTGATACTGCTTGTGCTCACAGTCGGGCCCTTGTTGAGATTTTCACATGATACCAGGGATGGCTTTGCGATTTTCCCCACAATGTACCAATGAAACCTTGAATGAGGCTAAAAGGGGCTCTTCCCAAGATCCATACTCATACCCTTAGCAAGCAGTGAGGCCTTCTAAATACATACAATTTCCTTTATAACACACTTCTGCCATCCGTACCTGTAAAAGGACAATTGAACAAAAAAAAGAAAAAAAATACCCGTTTAACTTACAATACCGGTACTTTCCTACTATGATACATAGTGAGCATTAGGCACAACGGGCGCTGAGTTGCAGAATGCTTTGAATCACGGTTCAAACCAGCACAGCTCAAGAAAGAAAAGCCAATAAATGGTGAATGCTGGTTACACCGGGGGCTCACTTCGTATGGAACCCTGTATGTACCCGACATATCATACGGATAGTACAAGGTGCCTCTGGAACGAATTTATTGAGGAGGGACATATCGAGCATAAGAGAGCCACCCCCTGGAAGCCGCGCAAAACTGTCTTAAGAGAACAGCGCCGAGAATGAAATTCTTCATGCTTAATACAGTAAATCCTTAGCAAATTTTGGCCTAGCTTGTATAATACAAGTAATACCGTGGTTTTCATCTTGCCCTAACAAATTTGTGTCCACGGGGCAGAGATGAAGCCGGGTACTAAAAGGGTAAAGATCGATCCAATCCCCCCCCAAACCGGAAATACAGCCAATCGATAGGCACAGTTCCGGAAAAGGCTCACACAGGGCTGCACTAGCGATCGATAGGCAGGATTGAAGAATGGAGTTACAGCTCAATTCTTTACCATCCAAGAAAATGACTACAGCCTAGACCCTTACAGAGCATCATACTCTACTAGTACTCACGCGCCTTTCTTAAGAATAACGTAAGGCATCATGTTCATAATGTCCAGTGGTGTATTTGTCTTGCTATGATTTGGGGCAGCGATGATTTGAAATTGGTCCTGACCAATGTTACGGCAATTTTCAATTTTCCAAATCACAACTTGGGGCTAACTCTATAAGAAGACCTCAAGACTCACTATTATAATAATATTATTATAGCATTTATTATGCCAAAATACCCAAGGGCGCAAAAATAAAAATCATAGCCCTAAATATCCACACACACTTTGAAATTTTCTCAAATCATGATTTGGAAAGGCTGTCAGGCTGAACACCATGAACATCTTAAATCATGGTGAGCTAAACACCCCCAAGCGTTTTCAAAAAGGGCTACTATTGCACACGGCAAAAAACCTGGCCCTTTTCTTAGATCTAGGCAGTATGTAATATGATAGCAGTTCTTTTTAAAAACGTTCCGGCACCATGGGTATAATGCAGGGACTTGGCGCGTGAGCGAGAATAATCTCGGGTTTCTAACCGAAACCCTTTACCCAGAGTTATTCTTGGGGAAAACGCGCGAGCAGACCTCAGGGCTAACAATAACTCAGAGCCCGTTTTCCCCCAGAGCTAACATAGAGGAGATGAATACCCTTGAGTCTAGGACTTTCGGTTAGGATATTGTAGTTTAAGTGGTATCATCATAAATATTCAAAGAACGACAATTCATCACAACGTCCAGGTCGTCCGTCCTTTCCCCTAGCAACCCACTCTTTAAGTACTAAAGCTCTAAACACCGCCTTAGGATGATACTTGTACTAGGGTCTAGGATTATGTTATTACTGTAGATAACTAAATGTTAGTAGTAACCTGAGAAACATGATCCTAGTGGGTCTCGATTTCCTCTTATCTTGATCAACTTTAAAGAGATATCGTCAATGGATGATGTGCCTAGCCTCTAGTTCAATAGACTAATAAAAACCCAATTCTTTCCAGGCTCTTTCTAAGCAATGGAAGGTTCACATTTCCAGATAAGCTAGTTGCAGCATACCACTAGTTTTTGACTAAAATCGACACTGACACCCCAGCTGTGTACAGTACCATGATATCATCCTAGACCCTTGTACTGTACCTAGAAACTCGCAAAATGCAAGACTCAATATAAACTCGTATTTTTTCTCTAGTCCAAGGGCTTGGTCTCTAGGATACACTATGAGGGTTGCTCCTCAGCACCAGGCTCAACAACGGATGTCGGCCTTTCTACTTTTTTTGTTCGGCGGTGCGTGTCTCAAGCGCTTGGTATCCTTGCACATGCATGGCGAGTTTTTCGAGTGTTTCCAGTATCTGGGCATCCACAGAACTCCCCCACGTCTGATCCACGCAGCCTAATTACTGGTCCTTCAAGACCATGCTAGACCGGTCCTGACCATATGTTAAAACGTAACTATCGGGTGCCTACACTAGCCACAACAGCGCAGATTCATTATTCCAGGCCAATCACCAATCCCCCGCATTAATTTAGTACGCCGTGCTAGGGGTTGACAAAAGTCGGGCCCACTTCTCAAAAGAGACACGTCCGTTGCACGGAGACCAAACTAGATCAGGAAATTCGAGTGATATTTGGTGAGTAGTTTTTAGTGGCTGCAAAAGTCGGACGCGCTTGAGAGTGATCGCGCAGCTCTGTGAGTATCGGACGCCGAGGGTGTGGTTACCCGGACTAAAAAAAAACAGGGGAAAGGTCGCTAAGCCTAAAAATAGTATGCACGACTTACCCTTACCCCGGGCCCAACTAAAAAGAGTGGAAATCACAGCACTAGCCTTCAATAAATTTAGTTTGGCAAGTGAACTGAATTGCAAAAACTAGTTAGTGAGGTCTAACACATCTGAAGTGTTCAGGATATCGTGTCAAAAAAGCACCAACCCTCTTCAAGAACTTTTATACCTGAATCCCAAGATTAGAGGCCGGAGTAGCGAATCGGAAGAGTTTTCACTCTACTAGTATTAGAGTCGCTCTAAAAGAAATCTCGGAAAGGAAACCGGGATAGGCGTAGGGCACCAAGGTTACGTTACCTCTTTGGTCAAAAAGTTTAGAGAGCAAATATTAACACGATCGTGCCAGCCGCAGCGTGGCGGTTAGATGAGGCTCAAGCACGAGTGCTGTTCCTGCTCTACTGCCATGTGATATTCTCACTCGAGCCAGAAAATCTGCACTAACATGACCTCCAAAATATATCGCGGAATTCCCACTAAGGCGACGACGGGAAACTACCACCGCCTTTTCACCCCCTCTCCTATCTATCACGCTGGCCACCGTTAGTGGTGTTTTGTAATTGCGACCATACCTTGAAGTGTCCTCCAAAATACACACCGAAAGAAAGCAAGTTTAATACTACTACTTCCTCCGTCCGGATTTCCCCTTCGGAATACCTTAGGGTTTTATGGTTAATTATAAACACAAGCACATATCCTAGCACGCTATCTAGGTTCATCGAGCCTACCGGAACAACACCTTTCTAGAGAAGAAATAAGAACAAGGCCGAGTAAAACCCTGGGAGCGAAGGCTATCCACTACGCTAGTCTATGCTAGCCTGTGCCACGCTTCATGTAGGGTCGGGCGTAATTCAAATTCTGAAATTCCGCTGTTGTGGTGCTAGCTGTAGTGAGGGGTCAATTCTCATAGAGAGCGAGTTAGTACTGTACAAGCTCGGTGAGGGAGGTATAGATATTGTATTGTACCGCGCGGCTGGAGTTAACTACCGGCCTCTCACCGTGCCACAAGAACCACATTTACTTTAACCCGAATCAGGTAACACGATTTGAGTGTTTGGGGGAAAGCGTAGTAGAGGAGTTTCTTACACAACTGGACGCTAGGTTGCTTTGGGGTTATAAGCTGGTAGGAGTGGCAGGCTGCTTTTCGTTTTTTTAAATTCTAGAGTGGGGTACCTGTACAAGACTACAGTGCTAATACCCGGGCCATGTGGGGTAGACTATCTGCAAACCTGATGGATTAGGATAGATATCTGCCACTTGAAGGGCATTTGCCACAAACTCTGTATCTGTCACCGTTACAAGTGAGGGGATGACTTTGACTTCGTATTCGGGTGAACCGGTCAAAAATTCCCGCCGGACACAAAGAGGAGGGAGGGATATAGGTCAAGTTAACTCTAACACAGTTCACCACTAGGAGAATTACGTACTCGGGGAATTTCCGTCAGCTCAAATTTTGGTCCATACCCATGCGTGTACGTGCCACTAGGTGCCGCCAGGGAGGCTTGCCACTTTATAGCTAGTTGAGGTCGGCAAAACGCAGGGCCGGGAAAATCGAGTCTCGGTGGGGGAAGTTCATTTTATATATTGTATGATACCCTCCCAGTGGTCTCTTAGGACACTATCCCTTCGACGTCAGAACCGCCGAGTGTATTTAAATTGAGGCTTCGTCCACCATTAGTTGTTAGAGGGAATCACACCCAACGGCCATTTAGGTTCGGAAGTTGCACACTCGATATCTAATCGAAGTCATCAGCAGAAATGCTGGAAGGAAAGGTTAGTTTCCCGACCACTTTTCGCTACAGCGCTTCTGACAATCTGAATAGAAGGAAGATGTCGAAGCAGGGGCCAAAAGCATGTCAGGCTCGAGATCCTTGCTGAGCCAGGAGTATTCGGCAGTGGACCTTTTTTTGGTCACTTGGGATGGACCCGATGATCCAGAGAATCCCCGGAATTGGACTACCGGAAAGAGTATGGGCTATTCTCTGCTCCGATTCAATTGATAGCTCCTGATACAGCCCTTGGTAGAGTTTTTTGTCGTGATTATTCTTTGCGTCAACACCTTCTGCATTTCCGTTGGCTCTGCGGATATCTCTCCTGCAGTTACCCGTATAAAACTTCAATATAATGTCAGCACCGAGGTCGCAACACTGGTGTTGAGTTTGTAAGTTGGCTCTATTCCACGGAGCTTGGAGTGTTTTTAACAGGAGACAGCTACGTTTTTGGTTGGGCAACTGGGCCACTTATATTCAGCCCCGCCAGTGAAGTATGGATAATTCCACCCTTTCTAGAAGCTAAGAACTGACCGAAAATAGATCTTTGGAAGAAATTCTGTATATCGGCCAACATGGGCTCTCTTTGTGCTCTTTAATTTAGGTTGTGCTCTCTCGAAGAACATCACTTCCCTCCTGGTTTGTCGTCTCTTTGCCGGCATCTTTAGTTCTACCGCTACGGCTGTTAATTTTGGCACTGCCTATGACATGTTCCATCGTAGGACACCCTTGCTGTTTTTCTCCCGGCAAGTCTCGCGAACTAATCCCTCTACTACACAGCCACACAAGTCGGCCCCCCGGCGTTCCTGATGGCCATGTGTGCCTTCCTCGGCCCTGGCTTTGGCCCTATCATCGGAGGTTCCCTTACCGAGCATTCTGGCTGGGAATACATTCTCTGGTTCAATTTTATCTTCGCTGCGTCAATGTTCGGCACTTGGTGGCTGGTACCGGAGTCGCACTCTCCAACTCTGCTCGCTCGTAAGGCTCGTGAACTGCGAAAGAGGACTGGAGTAGAGGGACTGTACACCGAGGCCCAAAAAACTGGGCTGTCAAGATCTAGAACTTTCATCACTGCAGTTTGGCGGCCATTGCAATTGCTGGCCTTTGAGCCGATTGTTTTCCTTACTGCTCTGTTTGTTAGCTTCATCTGGGGTATTTTGTACCTCTATCTCGGAGTAAGTCATCAAGCGGCCTAACATGAGGTTTGGATGACTAACAAGAGTTCAGGCGTACATCGTTGTTTTTAGAACGAGATATGGCTGGGGAGAAGCTAAAGCCGGAGCAGCATTCGGTGGTATCGCCATAGGAATCCTCCTTGCGGGAGGTATGGCGGGTATGGCAAACAAGATTTTCGTCAAATTGTCTGAAAAATATGGCAAAAATGAGCCATTCCCAGAAGGTCGTCTTCCTCCAGCTATGCTGGCGGCAATTTTGGTGCCTGGCAGTATGTTCTGGTTTGCATGGACTGGATTCACGCATGTTCACTGGGCAGTTCCAGTTGCATCTGGTATCCCCTTTGGTTGGTGTATGGTGATGCTATTTGTGAGTTCCTGCTTTTTTACCAGGAATACGCCTCTAGCTTGCCCAACTAACTACAAGAATAGATTTCATTCGCCACGTACGCCTCCGACTCGTTCCCGCATATCGCAGCATCGGTCGGCGCTGCTAATTCTCTTCTTAGATGTTTGTTTGCTATGAGCTTCCCGCTGGTGACGCCTAAGCTTTACGAAAGGTTCGAACCTGAGTGGGCGGAGACTATCCTCGCTTCCATCACTCTTTTATTCATCCCTGTACCTTTCTTATTCTGGAAATACGGCCCTTGGCTGAGAAGCAAGAGCAAGTTTCAGGCCAGGTTCCTTAATTCATGACCTTCGACGCTGTTTTTTTTTTTTTTTTTTTTTGGCTGCCAAAATACCCCCCTTTTGGTATTCGCCTTATAAGCCTTCTCGGTCATACATATATGTGGAATTTGCACTGGCGTTTGGGTAATTGGTTTGAGCGTTCTCTTTCGTTTGTTGTATATCGGTTATGGGAAGGAAGGGGTAGTGCCTCTACCATGATAAATATCTTAGTGCATCTCGAATTGTTAACGTATAATGGTGGGGGCGGCGAGTCTGTAGATAAGGCATGTAAAATATTTCTTTGGGACTTACCACACTCGCTCATAGGCAAAAAAAAAAAGGCTATACATCGCCGCCATCAGATTGAACTCTCGCTTTCTCGCCCTCAAGGAAACCTCAAGATGCCAGCAAACTATTGGCGATCCTTGCTACTAGAAGGCACAAGATTTGTAGCTTGTATAACCTAACTAGCGAACGATTAAGTATTACACACCCGAAGAGGAATGGTTGCTAAAAGATATGTGGATTTATTGCATGAGGCAATTGGAAACCCAACCTCTTACACGTCGTTGGGGATAAAGTGTGGATCTAAAGGAACAAACAAAAGGGAACATAACTCTTAGCATAAGTCCTAGAGGATACGGCGTACTTTCAAACATATTACCATAGAAATTCAGTGTGCGAGTGTGAGACAGTATGCCCCCTGGTATTTGTGCAACGGCAGCTATTAACTATAAAAAAAGTAAAGACCCTCAGCAGACAAATTCGAGTTTGCCGATAAGATTATACCTGAAGTAAAGTCTTTTAATTCCACTCTAGCAAGGCTCTGCATTTTCCAACCCTCAATTCCTGTATGAAGGGTTCCCTCAGCACGTTTCTTCCACTCAGCGTTAACAATGCTTGTTTCTGCGGAAAAGGCTTGATGGACGGCGAACTCATTCTGCATTTATTATCTACACATCTGCCAATGTTTACTTCGTTGGTTAGATCGTTAACTAGAGTTGTGACCACAAAATTCTTTCATTTAGGGTCCTTTCCCCCTCGGGGGTGTTCTCCCGGGGTTGATTTAAAATCATGATTTCGAAAACAAGATTTGAAGTCACCCCTATCCCAAATTACAGGGCTCTAAGCACCCCGTTAATTCCGCCGAGAGAATATCGGAAAGTATAATAATTATAGAAATCATAATTTAGTAGAAGAACTGGCGACGAGTGATATTATATGTATATGATTCCAACACTCCCCACTGGTTCTTAGCCTAAACTTATTTGTTTGCTTCACATTTGTTTATGCTGCACCTTACGTCGTTCCGAAAAGGGTGCTTAATTACTAGGAAGAAGGGAACCTAAGTTAACTTGGAAAGGGTCGGGGATGTGATAAATGTGCACCTTCCTAGATATGGGAATTTCCCCTTCAGCCAGGACATCCAAAATAATTTCCAAGCCCAAACTTGTTTTTGGGATCGACACCCTAACTGGAGAGTGTCGTTGAAGTGTCCGCATGGTGATATCGTACGCGCCGGGAGTTGGACAAGAGTTAGAGGGAGGGGTAGCGATGCCTATAGAGATGTAGGGAACCCGGCGGGTGCCAGCGTTCTCAGATGGCTAGGGAGCTTGTACCTTCTCCGCCTTAAAATTCCCTGAGGCTTACGACTCCCGGAGCCCGATCAATGCTTCAACCTTTTTTCTCCCATAAGAAATAGCGGACGTGAGCAGTCTTCAGCCATGTTTATATATGTCAGGTTGACGTCTCTTCCTAGCGGCGCACCTCTTGTTTTGCTGATGTAGTTGATTTTGTCAACAATAGTTACCACTATTATAGATGGATTGCATATCATTAAGATTAAGATATCATACTCTAAAAATAGGAATATAGGAAGCCAATTCTAAACGTTGGCAGGTTATGAATGGCACAGTGGTAGACGATAGAAAGAGAATTCACACGGAACTTAGACACTTCGCTCGCGCTCTCAAATTCGCCTTAACTAAGAAAATAAAACTCACGGTAGAGACAGGTGTATAAGTAAAACATAATACCACGTCTTGATCCTTCCATAGATCACCACACCAGTCTCTCAATTTCCCTCCATGTCCTTGTTCCTCCGCACGCTTCGGTGATAAACAAATGAAAGAAATATCATTCTAATCTCCTGAATCATCCACAAGCGTCTAAGGGATCTCCCAGACTCTCCCACTTCTTCTACAGCCGACCACATCCTTCCAACACCAATTTTAGCAAACTTGGAATTGAGTACCATAGCACCTCCTTATCCGATTCTGAATATTCATCCTATGTATGGAGCTACCATGCTCAAGTGAAAAATTAAGGAAGGAGTTGGCAAACTAGATTGGACCTATAGCTTCTAGTGCCAAGTAATCCATATTGTTGCCTAATATAAGTAAGGCTAGGAAATCATTAAAAACAATCCTAGATATGATATCATACCATATTTGAGAAACCTGTATTTCTCTGATGTATTAAATTTTTGAAAATAGATACATATTAGGAAGAATTGGTCTAAACTAAGCTACAAGCTCTGAATCTATTTTCAAGGCATGCTGCAAATAAGGAAATATTATAGGAATTGTACCAATTGTTATTACAACATATTTAAAATGGAAGCCTAAGCCGGAAAAAGAATTGGTGCAAAGTAGGCTTTGGATACCCCTACTATTATAGCTGAGAGTATTCGCTTTCATTGCTTGTAGGTTGTGGATGACATGTGCAGCTATTCCTCGAACCTAGGTTGCCCTTATCTACATTTTGCCTAGCAATGCCTGTGGCAAGTTCACACAGCTCTTACAAGTACCAAGAGTTTTGGGTATGAGCTAACTTAGCTTTAGCTAAAAAGCATGCACGATGCTCAAAAACGAACGGAGGGATACATACTCTTACTTGCATACTCCCCCTCACGTCCTTCCATTGTGGTAGCCGGTGACGTCAGTCACTGACACAATAGATCCATCGCCACCAAAACCCCAGCCTACGAACACAAACAAATGGGCTTTACGCAGAAAAGACTATTATTGATGGCAAACAATGACCATATTACCCTATTACCCCCCAATATGGTGTACAATAGACAACCATAACCAATCAAGCCTGTTACCTCCCCTCTTAGAAAACAACCCTAACGCCCCTCTCATCGAAACATTCATGCAAGACACAGGTACATGTAGCACAATGTGACCCTCCAGCAGACCCCACCGAACTCCTCCTACCATCCATGTCCCTCCTCTCTAACACAACCTTCACTTCGTCCCTTTGCCCCCCTGGGATGCCAGGGCATTCAAACGCAGCGTGCTTCCTCGCACGCACCGTGTTACGCGCAGCGAACGTTTCGGGACACCATCGGCACTTGTGTCTTGTGCTCTGAGGTTTGGTGGGATCTGGATAAGGGATGATAAGAGTATCGACAAGGGGATCAGAAGGTCGACCGCCCTTGGGCTTATGCGCAGAGATGGAATTCATGGCTGAATGCATTTCACAAACAGGGATATCCCTGAGCTGGGGGTTCAGGCGAGTTTATATACGTTGTAAACGGTTCCGTGGAGGTATGATGTGAATAAAGGATCAAGTAATCTTGTGACGTCTGGGTGAAGTGTTCGATTACGGTTATTGATGTGTCCGGTCTACCACCAAGTTCAAGTAATTGGATTGGTATGAAAATGTAGACGTATGATACTGGGAGGCCTCAAAAATATAATTACGAGTGAGTCTATGACTCGCGTTCGTGCTTCGAGGATGCATCATACCATAAATTAGCTGAAGTAATCTCGAGACAATTGCAGTTATAGCACACAGCCCAGACAGAGATGAGAACCTCCGCGATCCTTGACCACTTCTGTTGAGGGACACCTGTAACCGGAACAGGCGGATAAGTGACAACCTATGATCATTTGATCATCATTCATCATGCACTCTCCCTCGGAAATTTGACTCACCAAATTTAGGATCATAGGACATTACGGACGCTCCATGAAAACTGCTTTTCCAAAAAAATGCCTTTTGTGCATTATTGCTTCTTTAACCTTCTGTCTTTGGCGATCATCGTTCGTTTCTTATGGAAATAGGTTAGCTTCCTACGCCCGATTAACATAAGGCAAGTTCCGCATGCTGCAGAGCAGGGTGTGCAGCCGCATGCTTCTGCCATTTTTTGCTCACATCCATTCTCCTGGGTTCCTGCGAGCATAAAGCCGAGTTTCGCACCCAAGGCCATCGGTGGCTACCCTTAGGCTTCGGCTACCGTGAAAAGCGTCAGTGATGCTCTATCACAGCCCAGAGAAACCGATTCGAAACGGTGCCAACGATAGCTTACTAGAACCAAACACAAAATTCTATGCCTCGAATGATATCAGCATGGAAGGGCATTCAGACCATTGCCCATATCAATTTCTAGGGCATTAATATATTCCGGGGAGCCCCGTTAAAAATATAGCACAGGTATCTCGAGTGTGCTTTTCCAAGGGCAGCACCTGCATTCGTATCCACTTCGTTGAATGAGGATTGCGAGATATGTTAGCTGGGGATGAGGGCCAGGCATCGGTGGTGTTTGCCAGATCCTCCCGAAGAATATTGGTAAGCGGAGATGCAGTACTGATATCCCGAAGCCCTTGACAGCGTTCGTTGTGGGTTTGAGGGGCATAATTATCGGTATGATACTCGTAATTTTCTGACGTTTGTAAACACGACTGCTATTGCATATCACCAAAATCATGAGGCTCTGACCGATTTTTTGCCCATAATTTATGCAATAGCAGTCGCGTTTACAAACGTCAGAAAATTACGAGTATGCATTTTATGCAGCTTTTGAGACAAGAGCATGCCGCCAAGGTGCCGTATGCAAATCTGGGCTCCATTGAACTCCGATTGCTTCCGCATAGCTGATAAGAGCTAGGACCAATGATAGCGCGAAAAAGTCACCTGACTACCCAGCGCGCGTCCTGCACAGGAGTGATAGCTCATATCTCTACTCGAGTACAATACTCGAGTATTATGATACCATAGCAGTTCTTTAGTTGTCTGCATAAAGTGCTACCGGGGTTGAGGCATCCTTGTGCCTTTTTGTTCTGCCAACCAGTCATTTTGCGATTCGCATTTTAGCTGTCGCGGTCGCCTTGATGCTCCAGGTACGTTCGGTGCTGGGATATTTGTGAGTTTCCTGTACGGTATTCGCATCTACCATGAAGAGTCAAGCTTATAACCTTTAGGGAAGTGTAATTTCTTGCCATTCCGCGGATACCGTAAATCATGGGTCTCACTACGCTTATTTGGGCCTAGAATGTATGCTACGATTCGGAGAGGTTCATCGTGGTAGTCTACTGCAGATGGAAGACATCTTGGCCCACGACGTAATCCCCCGGCTGGTTTGACAGGTCCAAAGATAAGGGGCTAAGTTAATGTTGCGGAGAGGTGGTTAATTGGAGTTCCAGAGCACAGGATGCTGCGAACTTGAAAAATTTTTCAACACTAGCGATTGCACCTTTCGTGTTCCGCCGATCTTGACACTTTACCACTACGGTATCATATCCGTGAGCCACCAAGCCGTCTTAGAAACCACCTCCAGAGCTGCTAATTTACTAGCACCGCAGGTCATCTTTCCAGTTCGCGGCTCACGAACTACTGTACGAATCTCCGCCCTGAACCGGCGCAACGAGACTCAATGTTCGTGCTAGCACTTGAGCACGGGCACAGGAACGGCTACTACAACTAGATTTGCCCGTTTCGCAAAGTCTCAATTCAATGTTCCCCCTTCCCAGTCCAAGCATGACCACTAACTTATCACTGGATCGCTACCAAATTCAGGCTAGCGCCACAAATATTAACCACGACCGCGCTACCAATTATTCGCATCGGGAAGCGCAGCAAGCAACTTTAAACCTCACGATCCTTGTAGGGTAGAGATATTATACCAGGACCTCGAGTAGCGTACCAGCAAAAGTCGACCATCCAGTCCGCCACGTTCCGGGCGATGCAATGTCGAAAAGAAAAGAAAAAAAAGAAAAACAAAAAAAAACAAACGAACCACACCATTTCTACGGTACTCTACATGGACACCTCAGTAAATTCGAGCATAACCCCAAAAATAAACCAACCACTCAGGATAGCCCCACATCAGCCCAAAGGTTGAAGGTCAATAACACAGCTAAGATACTTCTACTCTCCCTTTTCCCCCTCACACCCTCCTCCTCCGCACCTGGTCTTGCTTGCGTCTTACTCCGCCCAGCTTTGCTAGCTATCCAGGAAGGAAAGAGAGCAAAAAATGGCACGTTTGCGAAAGACTGTTCTCAGCGTCTTTTTCGTCCTGCGATTTCTACAACTTGCTGCGTCGGCTATCACGGGGTTTATATATTGTTATCTGATTTGGCACCATACTCACCATTATTGCGTCTATTATCCTTCCCAGTGCCTGCCCTATCAGAAGCGGAATACACACGTACCGTACCAGTACATTCTTATCACCGCTGCAGTAAGCGCGCCTGATCCCATTCATTCATTCATCCTTCCTTCCATTCATCCATCTCTACTTTAGCTTTCAGATTATTATTATTACTATTATTCCTCTTTCTTCCCTTCTGCGCTGTCTGTAATGCATTGCTGACTAAGATAACACAATTGCAGGGTATTTTGTGCTTCATCAACATCTTAGCAACGACAATATACTTCATCACTATCGCCGAGAAAATCGTCTACTCAGTGCTCGTGATCACGGATGGCATCACCCTAGCAATTTACACCGCAGGGCTAATATTAGTATTCCGCGTGCCGGGAAGTCCCCTTTGGTGTTATTTCTTTCAAACACCAACGGACCCGAGATCGAATGTGGCCGAGAGGAATTGCGTTATAGGACAGAACGGGAAGGGTGCGTTGGCTTGCGCTGTGTAGGATCCCTCCCTCCCTCTCATCCTCTTAAGCTAAGCTCTCAGCGAAGCGGACAAAACGAGCTAACGAGTGATAATAATAATAAAAAATGATATTTTTAGTGGCTTAACGGCATTCATCCTAATCCTAGCGATCCTAAAGTCCATGAAGAAATGCTGCTGCATCGGGCGCTCCAACGATGGCGAAGAAGGCAGCTCATCGCTTGTCGGCAACCCCGGTGAGACCGGCGGCGGTGGTAGCGGCAGTGGCGGTGGCCCTAGCACGGGGAGCCACATCAGCGTGGATATCGACGTCGCGGCGTTCATGCCGCACGAGCAGCGCATGGTAATCGGAATCGGGGATGCAACGGAGGTAGCGGAGGACGAGAAGCCCGCACGTCCCATCGAACCCCACCCCACCGAGAGGGAGGTAGCGAAGCCCGTAGGCGAGATGGAGATCACAGAGATGGCTAGGAGGCATGGGGATAATTTAATTTAATTCGGTTTTTGTTTTTTTTGGTGTGGGGTCTACGGTAGCGTATTTGTATCTGTATCTGTATGTTTATGTGCGTGTGTTTCTGTGTGTGTAATGTTGCGTGGTGCCTGAAAAAACTTATGAAATTAAATATGATAAGATGGAAATCTGGTATGATAATAGATTGATTTTTTTTAATTTTTTTTTAAAGTTATCCATCGAAAGTGGATTAATTAATTAATTAATTAAGGGAGGCTTTGGAAGGTCGTGAGTGGATTGAGGGGAATGCATTCCCGTGTACGGAAACAAATGATAATTCTCTTCATTATAAGGTACAGTACGGAGGTAATATTTATTCGTGAAATTTTTACTAGCGGTCCACTGATGTGCTCAAGTCACCAGTCTAAGCACTATACCATAGCGGTAGCCAGGCGGGTTTTAGGGTGCTTTCGGACCTTTGTGGCACTGAGGATCGTCTGTAACTCGAACTGGTTGATGCTGAGTCCGTCCCCTCCTTTGATTTTGATTTTTTGTGCGAAATTTTGATAAATCCTTCGATTATACATAACGCCTATAGTCTAAATCTTTCACTTGTATTAATATAGGTACAATACTAAGCAAAGCCCATAGTGCGTGCTTTTTATTTTATTTTTATTTTCACATAACCCCCCCATCTCCCCACGCCATCAACGCCAGTGACCACAATCCACGCCGCTTCCCACCCTACTATATGCTCCGGAAGTCTCCTTCAGCACCCACGAGAAGATTGGGCTTCCTTCCTCCATTTAATTACCAGCCCTATACTTCTCCACCTCGGCCACCTCCTCTGCACTCATCTCGTCATCCCCCTGCTTCACCAACCTCTGCAAAACGAGCCTAGCGAGCTCCGCCTTGCTCCCCTCCCCAAATAACCTATACTGAACTGCACTTGGGGGCCCAAAATAGGCGCTCCGGGCGGTCTTCACGCCCTGCCAAATCCCAAACGTGGATAGGAACCGGCCGAACGTGACTTGCACACCCAGGTCCCGAGCAAGCATGTCCATGTACGAGAAGAACTCGACCTGGAGCGTGTGGCGCGGGGACTTGACATACAGCTTTTTGAGATCGTTCTGGTAGGCTGCTATGCTATCATGCATCTTTTCGGGTGATGGAAGGGGGATCTCGTTTTTGAGGACAGAGGTGACCCATCTTGCCTGCATTTCTGCGACGGGCATTAGTGCGCCTCTAGGGCGCTGTTAGTGGTGTGGTAGAGTAGAGTGGGATAGAGAACAAACAGTGCCTGACACAGTCCAATAAAATAGAGTCCCGGATGCCCTGGCGGGATAATTAACTTGTAGAGATTCGCCCAGTTTTCTTTTCCAGCTTTGTCCTCGTCGGGTTGTAGGATTCCGGCTGGGAGGAAGGGAAAGCTCAACTGTTTGCATTATTAATTGCATTCTCCACACCGGGGTCCCTCGGGCGGGAGATTAGTGGAGATGAACATACAGTGTATCCCGTTGCAGCAACAACCGCGTCCAATGGCTCCACCATCTCCCCATTTGTAAGCTCAATTCCCTTCTTGGTAAACCTTTTTATAGATGCTCGATGTGGGGTTATCGTTCCTGTTCTTACCCGCTCAAGCAGGTCGGTGCGGATAGTGGGGTGTGCGGCCATTAGGTCGTGTTCCGGTTTTAGTTCTTTTGGAATGGCGCCAAGCGCGTAGCTTAAAACCCATTTCATTACAACGACTGCTATGAGGCGGGGCACCATGAGGAGCACAAAGCGGCCTAGTAGGTATAATCAATGCGTGCCCCGGAATGAGGGAAGATAGGTATGAGGGCTTACTCCCAAGATGCTGGTACGGCTTTCCGAGCAGGAAACGCGGCCATACCCAGGTTCCGGAGCGGGCGATTAGGTGTGTAGATTTGGTGCAAGTGCTTAGTTCTGCGCTAATATCGGCACCTTTCGCCATCCCATGCCTCTGTTCAGCCAACCACATCTCCAGTAGATGGTCAGCAACCTACCAGAATTCCCAACCCCGACGACTGCAACATCCTTCCCCTGAAACTTGTTGGTATCCCGGTAATAATGACTGTGCATCAATTCCCCTTCAAACCCGTCCGCGTCCTCCCAATCCGGCACGTTAGGCGTGGAATGGTGACCTGTACACACGAAAACCGCATCGTACGTATCTATCGTTGTCTTCCCACCACTCTCCACCTCGACAGTCCACTTCCCACCCTCCATTGGGTGGACCCTCTGAACACGATGGTTCAAGCGGATGTGAGGCCGTAACCCAAAAAAGTCTACGTAGGATTCAAAGTATGCTTGTACCTTTGAATTATGCTATTTTTGCCGCCCCGCCAGGGTGGAATTTAGCATGTGACAATTGATTGCATGCGAGGGGTGAGGGGAGATATACCGGATATGTGGCATACAGCTTCGGATCCATGGGAAAGTCGCTCATGACCATTGTCTCTCGGGAGGTGTTGATTACGACGCTGCGGTACATTGAAGAGACGACCTTGCCGGTTTGTGGGTCGGGGTCTGTGTAGTGCCACTGTCCTATCCATTCATTCTCAAATTAATCTTGTGATGTACAGTAAGGGGTGATGGGAGGGGAAGCATACCGCCGAGATGCCCCAATGCTTCAAAGCACACGGGTTCGACTCCCGCCTCTAGGCACTGCTTTATGGATACGAGGCCGGAGATTCCTGCCCCGATAATGGCAACTCTTAGGGTCATTGTGAATGTGGTTCGTTGGTCAGCGGTTGAAGGATGGGGGAGTTTGCTGGGGGAATTGTTGTAGACAAGGAAGGAGGTTTGCCTTATGGAAGCGAAGGGGATTGGCAAGGGGTTATGTTATGTACGAGTACTAAGCGTGCCAAGGTCCTCCCGAGAGTATGTTGCATGCAGCGTTTTAAATCTCGCTTCTTACATAATGTCCGCGGCAACTCTGACCCGGTTAGTATGAGACTGTGCGCCCGGCGTTGCACGGTAGACTACTAGTACCTACGGCACTTGAGAAACATTATTGGTAGCATTGCAGCATTGCTACCCTTAGCTACCGTACTAATCATGTTTGGAATCACAGGTAAGGAAGCCTTCGGCTCAGTCGCTGTACTTGTACCGGTGCTCGAAATATCGTGACGTTTATAAAATAGACCCGAGCTTACATAGAAGTGCATAGAGCTGCATGAAAGTGTATGAGTACTGTAGTACTTGTACAGTACACGAATACCAGAATTACAGGCTATCATAAGTTATTGTGGGTTGACAAAATTAACCGTGAATCAACAAAGAGGGAAAAAACTTCAGTCATGACAACAACACTCCCCCAGCAGTCCCACTTATCATTAAAACCAAGAAAAAACATCGGGAATATAATTACATAGTAGAATACATAGCAAAAGTTAATATTTGAGCAAGAGAAATTTCTTTATGTGGTGTTGAAAGAGCGGGGTGATAAGGATGGTTGCGTTGCCATCAATCGTTAGTTCACGGTTAATTTTGTCAACGTACTGTACCATACAATGTAGGATCTGATTAAAAAGCACAGCACTCACTCATTGGAGGTGAGATTCACGAAAATCAACAACTCGCTTTTCACATCAAGACAAATTATATCTCTACTTACGGAAGGTTTTCCTAGAATACTAGTCCCACTATAATTCCAAAGGAACTTTAGGTCGGGATCTGCATACTTGGCAGACACAAAATAGCAGGGACCAAAAAATGCAGGTCTGCGCAGCCCACGAGGTATGATAGAGACTTATATGATGTTCTAGCAAAAAAGTTCCATTGAATCATAAACACGTTTTACACAGCAAACACTGACTTACCGCGTTGCTTGGCCTCCCTAGCCCCCGAGAACCTACCGGTATACTGGATAGACGAATAGTCCCATGCCGCATACATCTCATATCTCTGAAAATCATGTTATTATACGATTCGAAACCCGTGAGTGGATTTAGGGGTCTGCCTGCCCCCCTTGAAAATACTTGATAGATCCCGGTCCCTAGGGATGACACTAGATCAATATCATTGGAGGGGGAAAGAACCAATGTAACGTTTTTGGCATGCCAGAAAAGAAAATCAAATTGAACCCAAGGGTGTTTGGCATAATTTCGGATCGCAATTTCAAAGAAAACCTAATTTTAAGGTTTAAAGGTGTGATATGATACCAAATCGTGAAATGGCCCCCCGCATGCAAGCCAAGGGGAACAAGAGAAGAGGGGATGTTCAGCACAGTACTATAAGACTTCCGAACATAGACCCGGTGGAGGGGGTTGGGTGGTGCTACCCTACCCTACCCGTATTTAACTTAACATAAGGGAAGGGGACAACAGGCAGCGGACAGGGGAGTGGGGCGGGGACAGTTCGCGATCACCAAAAATCTGGTGGCAGTGTCTCTTGGACGAATACAGTAGTATGATACCGGTAGGGCGGATAAACGTTGCTGTATTGAAGATGGCAAACGTCAAATTTGGGAGGGCTGCCCCCCCCCTGTTCGCTATCCTTTCCACTAATATATTAAATTAAATTTTTATTAAAGGTATAATAAGTGGTTTATCAGACCCTGCATAGTAAACTATCATATCATAGCTATTATAGCCTCTTTTACCCTTTTTTTTTTTTGCTCGCATGCTTCCGACTCCTACAATATCACACTACGATATCTCTTTCCCTATATATAAAAGCTACACCTCAGGAAACCCGGAGGAGGGTATAGTGAAGTATTGATTGCTTCAATTGCTAGCGTAATGAACAAATTCCCTAAGTTTGCTTGCTTGTCGCAGCCCTGGGTATCGATGACGACTTCACAATCCAGCACATAGAAAGGCAAACAACAAAGTTCATGCCTATATCCCCCAGTTAACCACTCCAGAAAACCACCTCTATCCATCCAAAATCAGTAAACCCTCAACCTAATACCCCAGAATACACTCTCTCAAAGAAAAAGAAAACTCACAACAATTCACGCATCAACCCTCACCCCCCCTTCTGCGCTCAAATACCCCCCCTCCCACCAAACCCCCTCCCGCCACTCCGGTAGCATAAACCCATACGAAGCGTAAATCGTACCGAACATCCTACGCCCCATCAGCCCAATCCCCATCCCAACCTTCAAACTTCGAAAAGAGCAAACAAACAAACATACGTATTCCCAACAGCCATCGCAACACAAACCCCACCGCCCCGTCCCAGAAAAATCGCATTAACAGCCATCATCACATACCACAGCACGGTAATCGCAACACCATACTTCTCCAGCGAGCCGCGGAATATTCCCCGTTTGTCGTGCACGGCGTAGATAATTGCTGCGAGTAATGTGAGTGTCATGGCTGTTGGGACTGCGTTTATGCTGTTTTTTTGTTTTTTTTTGTTAGCAGAGGGGAGGGAGGAATTGAGGAATGGGAGAATCGGGGAATGGGGGAGAGGTACCTGCAGGTTGATTTGGAGATTCCTGTCTCTAGCGCTAGGAGATAGCAGAGTATCATAAAGATGAGGTGGAATGTTATGGTTCCCGTATAAAATGCGCGATGACGGGAGAGGGGGGTTTTTGGTGGTACTGGCATGGTGGTTAATCTAGTGCTTCGTGGTGAGGAGATTTTTAATTTTTAATTTTTTTCTCTCTTGTTTGCTTGTCGCTGGTGAAGCCGAGTGGAATGGAGTGGAGAGTAGGAGGTGATGATGAAGTAGTGGTGCCGAGTCGGTCAGTCACTCGGCACACCACGATCCAGGATGCAGGTTTCCGTATCGTTGGCCCTTTCTCCTCCTCCCTACCCTCACCCCCCGTCTAACACTGGTACCATAGTATGGCGGTTCCGGTCCGAGGATATTAGCTTAGTTAATGACACTCGCCCCCGGGCCACGCTCTTGGTCATTATTTCTCACTCGGGGAGTGGAAGACAGGTTTGTTGGAAATCACAGTGTTATGGCCGCACTTGATGCGGGATGTGCCCGCACTACAAGGCCGCACTGGCACACGTACGCACTAGCAAAAGAACGCGCAAGCTACCCCTCTCTGTTTCTCTTTCTTTCTTTCCTTCCTGTCCTTCCTCTCTCTCGTCTTCTTTTCTCTCTACATACTTTTTTCCTCAAGTCTTTTTCCTTTCTCAATCAATTATGATCTTCATCTCCGCATAATACAAACTTTGTATCTCCACCTAAGCCGTTCCACTCCACTACATAAAACCCTTACCGTTAATCATTATCTCAGCATCGAATATTTTCAACAGTTTTGTGGTCGAGGTCCAAGGAGTATTTCAAGACATTCCACAAAACATCTCCCAGAATTAAGCCCCCAACCAAGTTAAACTCCTATCATCGAAGGTCTTTCCAAGAAGGAAGGGAAAAAAAAACCCCTACCTCTCATTTACATAATCCACCTTACCCCCTTTCTCCCTTTCTAACAGGTTGATCACAATTCCCACGCACCACCTTCCAACATTTCCCCAAATCACCACGACAACATACAGTATTATACAAACACGAATAGTCTATTATACCAGAATGCAAGTTTCACCGCTAGGATGGGGAAGAAAAAAGAAAAAAAAGTCTATTAACAGCTTCACCATGAGTGCGCAGTACTAGCATATATACTACGATACCCAGGCTGGTAACAAGAAACAGGCGCAGATCCGAATTTTCCCTCGTAGGGTAGAGCCTTTCTAACAGCTGCCGGCGCTTCGCCATTGCATTTTCAAAAGGCTCATCGGTGTATGATATGATAGTCAATACCACCACGGTAAGTTCGGATGGTATATGATACTAGGTATCATAAGGATGGGAGGAGCTTTGGGTAATCATCGGGGTATAGGGCAGTGAGTTTTGCGAGTGGGTCTTTTTTTCTTCTCATTTCTTTTCTTCTTTTAAATTTTTTCCTCCCCTTCCTATGTAGGCGGAGTACGATAGTAAGATCATCACACCCTCGGTTCCTCAACACGCCGAGCACCGTGTATAATCTACCACTAACGCGGGAGGCTATGAGTTGCGTAGGGAAGAGTAAAAGGGCTTCTTCCCAAATTCCCCATCTACCCACGCCTGATACAAGCCAGGGCGCAAGGCCCTAGACTCCTCTTTCACAAAATATCACTCGGTAGCCTGGCAGCGGGGACTCGAAAGTTAAACTAGAAACAAATTTTCTAAATTCCAAAAACTAAACATACGAATACATCAACTTTTTTTTCTGAACCGCCAATCGTTCGCACAAGAGGCCCTTGTTTTCTCCACCATTTTCTAAAAATCAAAAACTAACAAAAGCAAACCGTCATCTCTTTTTCCACCTCCGGTCCATGTGAGACCTCCTTTGCAGCCAGCAAAACAATAAAGCGAATAAAGGACGAAAAAAAAATCGAAAAACCAAAAAAGACCAAAAGACCAAAAGACGAAAAAACACAAAGCGAAAGAACCCACTCAAATGAAACAGAGTGAAAGGTCTGGCAGATGCCGGGCTTTTCCACCCTCGGATTACCCCCAGCCGATCTAGCCTTCCCGCCCGATCAGCACTGGAAGAAACAACCTCTAACACAAAGTCCCAAGAGACCCGTAGCAGCCGCGGAAGTCGGCCATCTCACAAAAGATGAACGATGTTCACCAATTAGAAATGGCCGGCTCCCCCGGAAACAAAGGATACCTATAAACTCGTGAAAGAGATCATCTATTCCTCCCCACCCATAATAGGGTGAGAGGACAAAGATGCCAATATTGGACATGAGAAATTGCTGACGTATCAGCTGAAAAGGCGAAGGAGGGACAACTAGCTCCTGCCACGGCGTGGGTAGAGCGCGGATATCTCCGGACCCTTGTGGTCCATCTCCGGGTGCTTCCGGCGGATATGGTCCCGCATGTTGTCGACACGGCTCTTGAGAACCCCACAGCCTGGTGCGGGACACGCGGGGTGCCTTGTCTTCGCGTGCCGGGTATCGTAATGTCTTTCCCGGTCTTTCGCGTTGGAAGACCTATACCCGCAGCCCTTCACCCGGCAAGCATACGGCTTTGTATGGGATTTATAATGCTTCCGGGCGTCGCACCGCCGCTTGTGACCAGGATGAGTGCACCCGGGTTGGGGACATGCCCAGGTGCTGTCCGAATTCTGAACGGGCTCCGGGGCAGGGGGTGGAGGGGAGCTTTCAAGAGAAGCAGGGGTCTGTGGGATTTGACCACCTGAGGAGAGGGGGGAGAGGGATGCTGGGGTGTCCACGGGAGAGTAGGGGGTTTGTGGGATCTGCCCACCGGAGGAGAGGGTGGAGAAAGATGCCGGAGTATCCACCGGAGAAGATGTTAGGGAGGACTCGAAAGAAAAATAGCTTTCGGGGGAGTTATCCTCAAATTCGTTCGTGGGCGGCCACAGAGCGTCCTCGCAAAGAGTTAGGGGAGTTGACTGTTCAGTATCAAAAGGCGATAACTGGGGTGTGAACAAGTCCTCCATGAATATCGGCTGGAGGTCTGGAGGCATGTCTGCGCTATACCCAAGGCTTGGGTCTTCGTAGCTGGGGATCATCATTCCGTAAGTGGCGTCCTCCCAATGGCTCTGGTCGTATTCTGAGGAGAGATATTCCCCAGGGGGTGTGTGTTGTTGGTTGTGGTATTCGGACATTGTGGTGATGGGCGGTAGAAATTGATAGGCGTAGTTAGCCCACAGGAGCGGGCAGGAAGAGGCTTCTTGATGGAAAGGAGAAGAAAGAAGAAAAAAAAAACGCGGCGGTTGTTATAAGTATAACAGAATGTTTGAGAGCAATTAGCTCGGAGGATTGTTTCTGCCTTAATCATTAGACTCATAATCGATACACAACTTCAGTAGGATCACAGGAAAAACATACTTAATAGTGCAGCGAGGTAGTTAGTGTAGCGAGGCGGGATCAATGTAGCTTTTCCAATAATGTATAGGGGGATTGGAAAGCTGAGGGAAGCAGCGGTAATAACCACCATTCTTCCTTCGGGTTTGCAGTGTATCGTCCAAACCGCCTGCTTCATAGGAGGCTGCTCCGTTTATTTGACCAGGAGTTCTCAGCCTAGGCGATTTCGAAACGACAAATTCCCCCGTAGAGTTGAGGAGAGCACGGGCATGAGCACCGCGTGGAATCCCCAACGCCGCCACGAGAAAAGTGGACACCGCGAATGGTAAAAGCCAGATAACGAACATGTGTGACGCGAACCAATCTGCACCCCCCGATCCGCCCGTTGACCCAACTGCAGAACCCCACGGCTTGGATGGCCCTTCAGCAACCGACGACTGCGCCCCAATCTCCCTATTCAAACTAGAATCCCCAGCGGCGCACTTGCAACTTGGACGACCTTTCGGGGAAACATTTTTACACATGATACCGGCAGGGAACGAGGTTAAGATGCCAAAGCATACCCCATTAACCCTATGGTATTGGTTGTGCAAAGATTCCTCATTTGGAAACCATTTACATTGAGCGCACTTTGAAGGACATGTGGTCGAGTAGCTCGCTGCGTGGAGCCTCGAGGAAACGGAGAGATTGTGGATCAGCTGCCTAGCGAAAGGAAGATCCATCAAATGACAGGAAGTGGTGTGAGTCTCCTAAATGCTTGTTAGTAAAAGCTTCATGTACATAAGAAGGCCTGTGCATACAGAGGAGCCTGAGGAAAAATGGAGAGTGACATGTCGTGATTTCTGGACTTGTAAGGGCGAGAGCAGGCACTGTGGGTCATTTCCAATGACAGTGGTCTCCGCGTTGACAGTATAGGGCTCACCGGAGAAACTAATTGTCACGCATTAGTATCGATTCCCTTGATACGAGTGTACAAAAGAAGGCAGGTTTCCATGCAAACTCCCGGCGAATTGGAGAGGCTTCGAGGAAGGAAAAAAAGCGAAAAGTCGGATACATACTCGGGGCAGCAGCCATCGTGACTCATTGATTCGTGCGCGGATGAGACTCCGAGGCCCATCTGAGTGGGCATTTTGAAACGGGTATGTGGTCGATGGTACCCTGATTCAATCATTGGCTAATTTTCAGGGTTGGGGGTTGAAATGTTTTGAAGTGTTAAGATAGTGTAGAAGAGGAGGGTAGATTTAGAGGAGGGAAGAAAAGGAGCGACTAAAGAGCAAGTGTAAGAGGTGAGTACTGTAAGAGTGTTGGGTTGAGTTTGGATTGAGATGAAGGAGGAAGGGAGAAAGGCTGGGGTGGTGGTTCTTCTTTTATGCTAGAGAGGCAGGAGGCTCTGCCGAGGGGAGTTGATGCTTGTTAGGCCTCCAACACGATTGTGGGCACATTATTATCTTATTGGTTACAATTAGTTGAGGGGCGGCGGCTACCTCCACTTTGAGTGGAGGGAGAATTAAGGACACCCGTGCTCGCATCTGCCTTGTGCAGTTAAATACTCTAGCACTACGGGAAGCGATGAATCCCCAATTAGCAATACTCATGTAGTACAAGCCCCCGGAATCCATTTTCCAGGGCAGAATACGGTACTATACTAGTACTGTACTCGAGCACCGGTACAGTATGATACGGGCACGATCACGATATAGCAGCACGATAGGAAAGGCAATGATGATGGACCATTGTTCGACCATTTTTCAGGCCAACCGTCAGCCAGAGCAAACAATTTCTCTCTCTCCTCTTCTGGTCTGCCCTCCATCTCCTACCGGTACTCACAACCCATCCACAACAATTTTCCCACAGTAGAATCCATACCGGTACCATGCCTCACAATCTATCCTGCTCTCGTTCGACAACCCCCCCCCCTCTTTACCCTTGCTTTAATACCGTCCCCAAACCCAAGACTGAGTCAAAGCGTCCAACCGGTTGACAGCCCGCAAAAAAAAAAAACGGGGCGAAGCAAATCTTGATGGACTGGTGAACGAAAAAAAAGTGCAGTTAGGAAGCGTAGAATCAAGCTTGAGGGGTCCTAAAGCTGCCAGTAGCGCACTAGTACGAGTACAGTACAGTGCACTACGCTAATCGGTGATAGCCTTGTAGAGCTTTGATGTCCGCAAAACCGGCCGCCTCTGGCCCCGCACAAGTGCCATGCATGTCGAATCGGGTGATCCGCGGCTAGTACGGTATGATGGGAGCAGACAAACTCCTACTGTACCGGTTACTTGCAAGTGAATTTCCCTCGTCCCCATAACTTAAGTGTTTTTAACCTTAATTTTTTTTACTTCTTATTTCCCCAGAAACGTGAATTTGGCATGCTGGGCGAGTATAACCTGTAAGATTCGATACCCACAACCGTACCTCTACAACGCCGAAATCGTACACTAGTACTTCCATCACGCAAACCCCTACAAATAATTTCCCTCCTTTCTTTCTTTCTTTCACAGAGCACAGTACTCTACAGTACTCGAGTACAGCCCATACCCCGCTTAGCCCCGTGGCAGTCACAGGGATAGAGATTTCCACTACGAAATGCTAGTGCCCCTCCACTGCAAGTCTTCTCCCAAAACCTGCTTCATCGCTCAATAAATGAACCAAAAAGCACCATACGGAGGCTCGACCGGTTAACATACGGCCAAAAGTCCCGAAAATCAGAGGAAATCATTCGCCCGAATGTAATATATTCAACGGGAAGCTGCATTTCATATACTATACCGGTAGCGGCGACCAATCCGTTGTCAACCGAACCAGTTGCTTTTCTGCACTTTTTTTCCCCTTTTGTTTTTTTTTCTCCAGTATTTCCAAAAACTAAGGCTGTGCTTTCTCCCCATCGTTATCAACATCACGTACGATCGTAGACTACTGATTGTTCTAACCATGCAGTACCGGTACTGTCGGAATTAGGAGGTCAAGCTACCTATCTAATTAGTGTCTTTACCGCTCTTCCCACAAGCAAGGCCTACCAAAGACCTATCCCCCCCCCCCCCCCTCGCTCTCATTTTCACTATCATATTGTCATATAGTTGCACTTTGGTGACTCCCCATGAAACATACTGCCCCCTAACCGCATCCACATCCAAAAGCAGAACATTGCATACCCAGCGACGACTTGCTGCCAACGCGTCTCCAACCAATGCTTGACGTGTAACTCCCGCCAAGCAAAATTAGGCTCCCGCACAATATGGCACAGTAATGCAGATATCGTTGCTCGAGTAGATACTCTTTCTCCTTTTTTCATTTTTTTCAGGCGCACTGATGCCCGCAGCACGAGGGTAAATACGGTACCATGTAGTACCAGCATTATGCGTTACTGGAGAACTTTGAGATTCTAGAAAGCGCAGGAAAACAAATCGTAACGGATCGGTGCGATGTTGGGGGAGGGGCCCCAGGCGGGGAGCCTAATTTGATAGTGGACGCGTACTGAGTGCTATAGGTGAATTGTTCCGTAGCAGTGCTGGCGGGGTATACTTAATTTTGGTTTTTGTGAGGAGAGAGATGTTGCTGCTACAATAATTAGAGGCCGGATCTTTGTCTTGCTGGGGAACGGGATGAGAAAGGTCAACGGAAGACAGCAGAGATGCTATAATAGTAAGCTAATATTACCATCTAGGGGACTCAGTAATTTACTAATTTGCAAAATAATCCTAGAGCTTCCAAATTTACTATTATCCTGTTCCCGCCCCTATTACTAAGGACAATTCCACTCACTCAAAACCTTAACCCCAACCGCCAAAAACCCGGCTTAGGGGAAAAAAAGGCTGGGGAAAAAACCTTATTTCCACTCACCTTACTTTTCCCGCACTTCCCCTCCCCCACGGACCAAGCCCGCCTGTACGAGTACCGTACAAAGGGGCCTTACAGATCATGTCAATAAAAAAAAACAAAAAACTACACTACAAACAGTTAACTTGCCCCACCGGGAGAGCGGGAAGGCTGTGCGTGAAAAGTAAAGAAACACTTAGATCTCTGCAGATCAATTAGTGCCGGTATATCTAGCCGACCCACGCCCTCTGATCCGCAACGGTATTCGTCAGGCACACACACGCACGGCCGTTGAAAGAGACACTTTGAGCACGGCCGTTGCGGGGGGATCAAGAGATGGGAAGGGGGGGGTGCAAACGGCTGAGCCTTGGTAACACGCGATGGAAATGTTCTTGTCCCAGATTATCCCGCGCGGGAAGGGGCCGGGAGGAAGGAGGGAGAGGGTCGTTTGCTCCGAGAGGGTCGTTTGCTCCGAGAGGGTACGGTATAGTGCATGGTGTCATATATCGTGTCCGGATCCTCGGTGATGCACGGTATGTAGTCACTTCTCAAGAAAGCATAGTTTGGCTGTTAAGGTCAGTGCTTCAAGGCTTTGTCGTTGTATGCCTCGCTAATTGCCATGCTGCGACTCCATCATAGAACCCTACTTTGGGAAGTACGGTACACTGCAGTACCTCACCTCCCGAATATCACGACTACTGCCTACCGTACAGCCTCGCGTCGCACCGCGCTACTTCCTACCTATCATAACAAAAATTATAACTCAACCTTCCAAACATCATATCTGAACCTTCTGGAAAGAGTTTTACGCCACCGATACCCCCTCTTTTCCTTCGCCGCCCTGTCCTGTCCGCCCTGCCCTGTCGATCCATCACCTGTCAATGACTCCTAGTTTGAAAGAGAGAGAAAACAATAATGCTGCAGAAGGAGACTCCTCCCTGCAGCATTCTCCGAGGTGGGGTTGCACTAAGGATGAATCGATAGGGATCGATATTGTGGAGGTGGGGCGAAGGGTATGGAATTGAACACCTATGATAGATGGATGAATTGAGCCAGACCTTGAGTTTCTGGAGGGTGGGAGGGTTGTGGTGAGGGGTGGGAGTCCTAGGTGAGTCATAGGGTTTATCTTCTGGTGTCCGGGGAGGGGTTCTGCTGTAGAGGCTTCACATAATGATACTGATACTGATAGCGGGCGGTACTGCGTTTGATATTCAAACGCTATATTCTCGAGTCACGAGAGTGGCTGCATAAAAACAGGGACAGTTGCATAAAATACGGAAATGTGCTCGTACCCGAAACAAGAATTAGCCCGAAATAGGAACTATGACCTCAAGACAAACGGTCGAAGCAAACATACCGGTAGGGATGGTATCTTTTTACGGTGGGTTACCTCAGGTTTTGCTTAATTCCTAGCACTTATAGGCTCCGCTGGGTGTAGCTGACGAATAGGAAACATAGGACCCTTTTGCCCTGTTCGCTCCTCCTGTGCTTCTTGGCCGAGCGATTGGACAATCTGTTGTCCGCCCGTACGTTTCATTTGAACATGTACACACACGTACCTACGACGCAACTTCTTCTGGTAGTACCAGTAAGTACTTTACGACATAACTATGAAAGAATCGGCATGACATTTGGCAGATAGATCTCCAGTTCCTGTCGCGAGGGCCCACGCTATCATTGAAGCTCCTACAACAGCTAGCAGCATGCTCCCTGGACTCCTACCAAGACATCAGATATTTCCCACCTATGCAATCCACATAGCAAAATATTGCGTCAGCATACATGCATACATACATACTCGAGTACACACATGCACGTATCCCTAACACATCTCACTATCATGCCAACTACTACGAATCTTCCCCATCGCCAATTCAAGCTACCCCACTAAGCTACATCACTCCTTCACCACCACTTTCACTTTCCTCGCCTCTTCCTCTTCCATCTTGTCCCGTGAACTGTCTCCTGCAGCAGTAATTCCCCCATATTAGTATTTTGATAGACACCACTTGACAATACCGCATTCCCTCTAAATCCCAAACTCCAAGAAGCCTCATGTGGAACAATCTATCATAGAGGAACTTTAGTTATTTACTCAAGAAAAAAGGGGAAAAGAAAAAGAAAAAAGAAATTGTATAGGAAGGCCTTCGGTTTCCCCTAACAGCCCGTATATTTCCAATCCCTAGAGGGTGTGTATCTGTCCGTAGTCCACATACGATAACGTTTTTTTCCTTATCACCTTAGTGCACACTCTGGAGCGCACGAACCATATATAAATACAATGCTCACCATCTCGCTACGAATAGTCTACCAAACCGAGTAGAGTTCTGGTTCCCAGTAATAGGCCCCTCGTAACGTATCATACTGTACCCGTATTTGAGTACTTTGTAGTATATTCCCAAGCGGTATTCAACAAAATATACCGTACCCCTATGCATTATAAAACCTCGCACAAACAAACACCACCACCACCACCACCACCACAGTAAACTTACACCGGGAGGTATTATAATATTATATCATAAGAATGTCAGAAAGTCAGATACACAGCTCGGGCCGTTGAAACATTTGCAAACATCAGGATAGCTAACATCATGATGATTGCTATGATTTACTCAAAGTTTGGAAAGGACTCCTGGGAGTATTATATCTATATTCCCGACACTAACCCCCCCCCAATCATACCTCCCAACACAATATCAGATAATACTCCACAATACAATAACAATCTCCCCATCGACATATCATACTCCACTATTACACCGCAGCGTATCCAATCTTTGTTTAAGAAACCATTAACTCTCCCCCCAACTACTAACTCCCCAACCCACAAAAGTACCCACTGACTAACAACTATTGGAACTCCGCAACCTCCCTCGCTGCCTATCGTACATTGGATATAATTCCCTTCCCCCCCACGGAGGCTTGAAGCCCATTATAACAAACGTCCGGATGTACAGTACTGTACTGGCAATGAGTATTATAGACTCGAATTATCGACCGCTCTGGCGTGATGTGGTGGTATTATAAATAGACTAATAGTTACTATAGTTGAATGAACACGGTACTCAGCTTGCTCCTACTTATGAACCTAAAAGGAATTCTTTATTTGTGGCGGGCCGGGTAGAGGGCATGTTTGGGCTGTTTTGCTTGTCAGGTTCTTGGATGGATTGGCAGTTCGTTGTGTGAGAGATGGTGATAGTAATGTCATAGTAGCTACTCTGCTTGTTCGTAGACAGTGGGGTAGGGCACAGCGTTTCGGTCGTGTCACGGTGGGTCTGCCGGTATTATATTATTATCATAATATTATTATCTAATTTTATTTACCCACCCTATCCATGTCGCATAACGATTGCTGGTTGGTGTTGTCGGAGGCCATAGTAAGAGGCTGCGATACTTTGCAGGCATTTGATTCGGTGTACAGTTTCGCGGCGCTCAATTCGTCTTTACCAAGTCACATCCATTCCCGGACCATAAATCATCCTAATGCCAACCGGCTTATCTAACATCAGATATTGGAAATGATCTGAAACACATAAACCCCCTCTCCCTTCGCTGAGTATAATAAGAAAATAAATTTCAAAAAAAGAAAGATATAAAAAAAGGACACACTTCATTACAGTATTACGATACTGGCGTCAATACCCCGACCTGCTATACTCCTCCCCCCCCCCATATCTCCCACA
>Ga0307507_10003517_pt1 | contig 30117 bp, 3 predicted proteins | sample 7_EM_MG_FD_207223 | JGI IMG/M metagenome (GOLD analysis project Ga0307507, IMG submission 207223) | Populus trichocarpa ectomycorrhiza microbial communities from riparian zone in the Pacific Northwest, United States - 7_EM | ecosystem: Host-associated > Plants > Roots > Unclassified | place... | reverse complement strand
CGACGATTGTTTACGATGCAGATGTAAACAAGTTAAACGCACGTAATGTTCTAACTTGATCGGGAATGAACTAAACCAATTGAGGAGGGGGTGTCCGTATATCAATTGGGGGGTGTCCGCATATCAATTAGGGGGTGTCCCTTTACCGCTGGCCTAAATAATTATTATATAAGTTATATAGTTAGGTAACAAATTCTTTTTAAAACTTTAAGGTAATATATAGGGCCGTTACAAAATCTAAATTAATCTTTTAATTATTGTTATTAAAAGTAAAGATTTTCCTTTAGAGTTAGTCTTCCTAGTTAAGTATAAATTAACTTATAATATTTAGTCTTAGCTTATACTAAAGTTTCCTAAATAGCAACATTCTATCTTTTTAAAACAACTTTATAGGTTCTAATTCTTCTTTTTCTGTTATAGCACTAACTTATTATATACTATTTTATACTATCTTGTACTATTTCCTACTATTAGCTAGCCCACTACTAGCGCCTTGGCGCCTAGCCCTACTACTTATATATAATACCCCTTTCGCCTCTTCTCCTCTTTATACTATAACGTAGTTATTTAGCCTACCTATATTATAACACTGTGATAGTTTATAGTATCTCCTCTTACGCCCCGTCGCGATCTCTGTCTCCCTAGTCTATAGTCCCTATTTTCCTAGTATAATCGCGACCCGGCGCGACCAATAATACTATACTACAGTTTTAAACAATTTTAGTATAGTCCTAAATAATCTTAGTATTACAGCTAGCCTTATAGATTTTAATTATATTACCCGGATCCCTTAAAATGGGCGACTATAATATAGATAATACCCTATTGGTAAATATACGCAAAGCGCTCGCCTGCCTTTTTAAAACCTCCCACCCTAATATTGCCTAGGCAATTAGGAGTAATCTAGAGTACCCTAAGGACCTTAAGGTAGTAGGAACCTTCTAGTACCTCTTTACGTATATAACCTTTTTAACTAGTATTAAGAGCGGTCTCTAGACCGTCTATAATAAAGGCCAAACTATAAAGCTCTAATATAAAGAAGCTTAGCATAGAATTAACTCCCTTAAGATACTTGAACTATGTGTAAAATAATACGAATAATAAGCTTTAATATATACTAAGACTATGTAAAACCTAAACTTTTAGATTACTATACTTACCTAGACTATTGCTAATAGGAATACTGCTACTAGCTACCCTCTTCTGACTAAACCCTATAGGGGAAAGTATAAAGCAAAAAACCTAACCCCGTTTAATAGTAAGGGATTACCAACTAAAAAGTAAGAAAAATTTGAAATATAGAAAATAAAGATCTAAGGCGTTTTTTAAAGAGATATCAAGTGCTTTAAAACCCTAATAGACGAAGTTCTCTATATATTAGACATGCTAACAGATAAGGCTTATAACTATATTAAGTATGGCCTTAATATACGATGTATATACCTAAATGACTTAAGTAAATAGATCTTCTCTAACTAAGAGTCTATGCTTGTATATATAAAGAAGCACTATAAGACTATAGACATAACCTAAGTAGCTAAAAATAAGTTGGATACCCTAAACCAGGGTAAGCGTAACTACTAGTCCTAGAAAGTAGAGCTTAATAAATTAATAATTAAAGTAAATAAGACTAAGGAATAAAAAGTGGATTTACTTTAGAATATTTCCCCTAAGATAAAGGACCTAGCCTTTACCCTTAGCCGTAAGATCGGCAATGCTAACTATAAGGGCTGGAGCGAGCAGATAAATATATTTGCCTACAATCTATAAAACCACGCCCGCTAAATAAAGCTAAATACCGCTAAGCTAAGTACCGTTAGTAGCTATTAATATACACTACCTAATAATACCCTAGTACTAGCACTATAGAATAACCCAATAGACCTTAATGCCGTTAAATTTAGCAGCGGTAGTAGTAGCCTCCCTAATAATATCTAAAGATATTATATAGATAACAGACTTTATATAGCATGTGGTTAACCTAGCCACTATAAAGATGATTATAACCTAAAAAAGAACCTAAATCCTCTTTTAATGCTACTACGCTAACCCCTTTCTAGCCGTAGTGAATTCTTTAGTAAAGGAGATAGTAACTAAGGCGGTAATTATAGATGTAGACGTAGGCTCGGATATAGAGACTAACCCTTATAATTTCCTTCCTTAATATAACCCTAGCCAATAGTTCCGTACACAAACCACGAATTAGTACTTTATATTACTACTAACTATAAAACCGGCTATATTCTTAGTAAAGTACCCCTTAGTATATATATACCGTTAAAGGCCGATATATTAGAACATACCAGTTAAGACTATAGCCACTAACTAAGCCCCATGATTTAGTTATTAAAAGGCTAACCCTTGGACTAAATTGCCTTTAAGGTTAGAACTATACGAGGAGAAGGATAAAAGGATTAGATTTATGCTACTAGATTAGTTAGACCTTATTTTAAGCTAGCTGCTACTTAATCTTAGAATAGTAAATAATAATAAAAATGCTATCCTTATTTAGATCTACCTCTCCTTACTATATAACCCACTTCTAAAAGGTTTTATTAAAATAGTAAGCCTTACTAATAGTAGTAGTATAGTATTAGCGTTTATAGATAAAGACTTGCTTATAAAAAAGCATAATATTATAATAAAAAGACTTCTAGTTTTAAAACTACTTCGCTTTACTAACGGACTCCTATCTAGCTTTATTACCTATTACTTTACAGCAAAAATAATAATCGGCTACTATACAGAATCTATGCTTTTCTACATTATAAAGTTATTACCCTTAATACTAATAATTCTTGGAATGCCCTGGCTTAAAAAACACAACCTATAAATAGACTTCCCTATTCTAGAGCTTAAGTTTAACTCTAATTACTACGCCTATAACTGTCTCTTATAGCACATCCCTAACTATAACTAAGTAGTACTATACGGATATATTATATGGCCAACGTTTAGATACTGTTAGCTAATAGTAGAGGAGGTGCCTAATACTAGTAAGCTAATATACGCAGTAAATAAAACAAAGATTCTAGAAAACTAGACTACTGCCCTATTCCAAAAAAAAAAAAACTACTAGAACTATAAGTCCCCCGCATATACCCGCTTAACCTAAGTTAGCTAATAAAATACCCAACTTTAAGACATTTGCCATATATATATGTAACCACATATATAATAGCTAAGGGCGTTATAGCTAAGGCCGAAACTAGAGTAATTAAGACCTCCCCCTTATAATGCCTAACCTTACACCTATCTCCCGCGTGTACCATATAGGGCCGCCGTCTCATTTCCGCCCCCCTAGGCTAATTAAGCTATACTAGCCTAGCCATAGCACTAGAGGACTAGATACGCCCTAACCTAGACAACATTAAATATACTTATGCCGTTAATTTTACCCAGTTCTGTAAATAAAAAGGCATAAAGGTAATAAGGATCTATATAGCGGAGCTAGTAGAACTAGTTAAATAAGAAGAATACTAATAGCTATTTAAGGAGCTACCTATAGGCCTAATAGAAGTATCGAACCTATTAAAAAGGTCTTTCTGCTGGCTAGTAGAAGGCGACTATATAATAGAGGAAGCCTATAAAGCACTACCCCCTTATTTCTATAACTTCCTTAAAATAAACCTAAAAACTAAGTCCGAGTTTCTATGCTAGAAGATAGTTAATACTAATATTAAGAAATTCCTAAAAGGTAAACTAGGATTAACCTGTAAAGATATTTTATAACGCTTACTAAAGGAGCTGTGCAAACATATTAAATACTTCCTCCCTAAAAATATAGATAAGCTACCCCCTTACTAACTATAGGACTATAAAATTAATATTATACCCAGAAAGCAGGCCCCATATTATAAAAATAAACCACTCTTACCCGCTAAACTTAGTTATATAAAGAAGTGGATTAATAAGATACTAGATAAGGGCTTTATCTATAAATTAACCTCACTAGTTACTATACCACTTCTCCTTACTACAAAACCTAGTGGTAATATATAAATCTGCTATAACTACTAAGGCCTAAATATAGTTACTATTAAGAATCAGTACCTATTGCTACTAGTCTATAAGACACTTAACGTACTCTATAGCGCTAAGTACTTTACTAAACTTAATATAATTACTACGTTTAACCGGATCCGAATCGCGGAAGGCTATAAGTGGCTTATAGCATTTATTACCTGGTTTGGACTCTATAAGATATTAGTTATATTATTTAGTCTTTATAACGCGCCCGCTATATTCTAAAACTATATTAACTATATCTTACACAACGTCCTTAATAACTACTGTACTATATATCTTAATAATGTCCTTATCTTCCCTAAAATACGCGCTAAGTATATAAAATACGTAAATAAAATTATCTAGAGACTTGGTAACGCTGGACTTTAGATTAATATTAATAAGTCTAAGTTCTATGCTACTAAAACAAAATACCTTAGCTTAATTATCTTAACTAATAGTATAACTATAACCCCTAAAAAGGCGTAGGCTTTATAGAAATAGAAAGACCTAACATTAGTTAAGGAACTATAGCAATTTCTTAGCTTTGCAAACTTCTACTAATAATTTATCTAAGGCTACTCTAAGGTAGTTAAGCCTATAACTAGGCTACTAAAAAAAGTACTAGCTGGTTATAGGGCCCTAATTAAGCATAGGCGTTCTAGACCCTGAAAATAGCATATACTATAGTACCGGTCTTAGCATATTATAACTATATATGGAGGTTAGTAACAAAGCCAATTGCACCTTCCTAATTGGGAAGTTTGGCTTACTGCCCACTAGTAGAATATAAAGTTCAGCGCCAGATACATTAAATTTGTTCTTAAAGCTTTAAATAAAATACAATATATGCATTTAATTAATTAATTAATAAGCTAGCTAATTAAAGGGTATTAAACTCTGCGCTGGCGTAGCCTCTAGCTCTATGGAGGCTTAGGAACGTCTTCTACTGGTTAAGCATAGCCCTCTCTATATTTAAGTCGCTGCCGTCTACCTACCTTCTTTAAAATCTTCTATATAGAGCTTTAGTATAGCAGAGCCTCTAGCAGAGGATCTGCATAAGGCTCCGCAGAGCCTAATTTGACATTAATTATCCTGTTAGTAGAGGCCTTAGCTAAGGCTCTACTATTATCTATAGGCCCACTAGAGGCAGTAGGAGAGTCCTTCTTCCTTTCCCACTTCCTTTTTGGATCATTAATTATATTCTACCTAATATTTATATCCTTCTGGTGTTCTTCCTCCTGCTACTACCCCTCCTCCTGCTACTACCCCTCCTCCTCCTACTACCCCTCCTCCTCCTACTACCCCTCCTCCTACTACTACCCCTCCTCCTCCTACTACCTCTCCTCCTACTACTACCCCTGCTGCTTATCCTGCTGCGGCCCAACTTAAGGCTCTATAAAGCTAATTTTAAACGCCGCCTTTTTTGCATTCCTGCCCTTTATATTTAGTCGATTCTAGATTAATTACGGCTAAGGAGGAGGAGGAGGCTTAATAAGTAGTAGAGGCTTAAGTAGAGGCTTAAGGGAGGAAGCTTTTAATTAAGTAGGCGGCTGGAAGGGTTCCCATTTCTTATAACGTTGGCAGCAAAGCTTTAAATTATAATTATTATGTAGAGGTTCTAAATTAATTAAATTATAAGGTAGATAAGGGCCCATCTATATAAGCTCTAAAAGCTTTAGCGGCCTAGGTTTCCTTAATAGAGGCTTATTCTTGTTAACTTAATTAAGGCTTAAGAGTACCTGCTGTCGCATATAAGCAATTATTTAACGGCGACATTAATCCTACTTCTTAAGCGCCTTCCAATCTTATATATAGTTAGCAGCACCTTCACAATAGTTGTTCCCTCCTTTATAGCAGATAACCTCTTAAATATAACGTAGAATTCGCTCAATCCAAGCTTAAATTCGCCACTATTTAAGCTCTTCCCACGCCTTCCGCTAAGCTTATTTAGCTTCTACTCGGTTTCTTAGTGCTCCCTTTTTTTATAGTAACTCGCTTAAGGTAGTTCCAGCATAGTTCTATTATATTTAAATCTAGTAAATTTCCCGGTTAAAAAAACCGTTAGAGGCTAGCAGCGTTAAAATATATTTGTTAATGCTTTAATAAATAAGCTGGAGCCTTGTCTTCTTATATAACTAAATTTAGACAATTAATCTAGTACTTAATAGCGAACGGTATAAGGATTAAAAGGAGGACCTTAGTAAGATAGCAATACCAATCAATGCCGCCTTTTTTAGAGTTTCGCTTAAAAGCTCTATTCTTCTTATTTATATAGAAGCTTAGCTTTTTACTCAGCTTATTACAAAGGCCTAGTCGCTGCAGACTAGTAGTAAGCTCCTACGCCTCTTAAAGCTCTGGCTTTATCGCCTTATTAATTATCTTAAGCTCTAGCTCTAACGCCTTTTTGTCTTTTACTATTTTAGACTTCTAGATATAGCAAGGGCCCTTCCAGTTATATAAAAAAACAGCCCTAAAATATAAATTTATTAGCTTTTATAAATTAAGGATAAATAGACAACTTCTTAACATATTCCGCAGCTAAGCGCTAAAGTTAATATCTACCTCTCCTATAGTATAGAACAACGTCTATTTTATTAGTCTAGATAATGCTCTTCTAATTATTAATCGTCTAATTTTAATATTAGAGGGCGAACTAAAGGCAAGCTCTCTTTATTATAGGTAAGAGGCAGGGCTTTCTAGTCGGCTTTGTCTTTCTATATCCATAACATTATAGAACTCGCCATATCGTTTAAGCTATATTTAGCAGTAATATAGGCATAAGACTTCTCTCTACTATATTAATCGGAGGTACCTTTTTTAAGGATTTGCTACTTAAATTTATGGGTAACTTTGAGCTTTGCACTAGCCTAAGGAGCGTTAATAATATAACCGTTAAGAATAAGAGGGTTTACAGTAGGATTCCAGCCGCAATTAAGAGCTTTTTTAATCAAATATTAAAGAGCGCGTCGTTTAATTTAAGTAACATTTTAAATATGCTCCAGAGTAGCTTCTATAGCCTTTATTACCAGGGCTTGCGCCTTAATTGCGAGCTAGTAGAAGACCATAATTAGTATAGGGATACTAAAGCTCTAGGAATACTAAAACTCTAGGATTACTTATAGGCTATTTCTATGCAGATTATAAGGCTTTAGTGGCGTTAGTGTTAGTATAATAGCGGGGTTAAACCTGCAGAGTTATTCTGCCGGTGGGCGGTAAGCCAAACTTCCTAATTAGGAAGGTGCAATTGGCTTTGTTCCTAACCTCCGTAAAGAAGACCATAGTAAAGACGGACGCCTTAAACTAGGCTTTAGAAGGAATGCTTTACTAAGCTAGCAAATATAGTAAACTTAAGCCAGTTACATTCTTCTCTGCTAAGTACTCCGCCCCTAAATATAACTATAAAATATATAATAAAGAGCTTTTAGCAATTATAAAAGTACTAAAAGAATAGCGCTCTAAACTATAAGGAACCGAGTAACTATTTAAGATTATTATAGACTATAAAAACCTTTAGACCTTTATAATAATAAAACAACTAAACTAGTGCTAAGTCCGTTAGGCTGAGTTCCTTTCTTAGTTTAACTTTATTATTACCTATAGGCCTAGTACTAAAGCTACAATCCTAGACGCTCTTAGCCGCCTCCCAGGCGTAGTACCTGCTGACGCTAGTAATAAATGTCTATGACACTGAGACCGCATTATTTTACTATAGGAAAAAGTCTATCCTATTATCCTAGACGAGCTATTAAGCAAATCCTAAGACTAGAGCGTTAAAGACTTTATTACAGTAATAGACTTAGAGCCTAAGAAAAAAACTCTTAAGGAGCTTATTAAGAATGCCTATAAAGAGAACGAACTAGCTAGAGATATATTGGCCGCGCTATAAGAATAGGAAGGCCGTAACGCGCGCCGCTGGCCTAAGTAGATTAGGAAGTCGCTCCGCTATAATAAATCTGAATACTTAATTATTAATGGCCTAATCTACTATAGAAACCGAGTATTTATTTCCAATTTACCTAAACTCTAACCAGAAGTTACATACCGTACGCATAGTTTAGGTTTTATAGACCATCTAGGTCGCGTTAAAACCCTAAACCTTCTTAGTTAAACCTATTAGTAGCTAGATATTTTATAGTTCACAGCTACCTTTATAAAAGACTGCACTATCTACTTCCGTATAAAGACCCCATACTTAGCACTGCCCAGTTTTCTAAAACTACTAAAACTACTAATCCGCCTGTGGACTAATATCTCTATTAACTATATCGTTAACCTACATAAGTGCCTTTATAACGGCAAAACATATAAATATATCTTTATTATTGTTAACCGCCTAATAAAGATAAGATACTTTATTCTTATTACTAGCCTAAACACTAAGGAGCTTATTAAAGCATTTACCTATACTATCTATAAGTTAATAAGACTATAGGAATCTCACCATTCTTTACTAACTACGGCTATAACTTACGTTTGGGCATTAAACCAGTGGGCCCCCAGCTATTAGCCCAATCTATATATATAAAGAAAAAGTACCTATAAGCTAATGCTATTACTAATCGCTTTAAGCGTATTCTAACTTAGCTTAACGCTCTAACTTATATCTCCTAGTAATGCTATAAAGATAATACTAATATAAAATGGGACGAAGGTATAATATTTAAAAAGGATAATATAGTTATGGTTAGCCTTAAAAATATAAAAACTAACCGGCCTAAGAGGAAATAGGATAATAACTAGGATAGACCCTAGCCCGTCTTAGCTGCCTATCCCTTGCATTGATAAAATGTGTACTTAGAGCTGTGCTCCGTGCGCACCAATTAGGAAGCTGCATACGTAGGCGGTTGATCGTTTTGCCAAATAACCAAGGCTTGTAGATGAGGCCATAAATATGTCAAATTTCGCATATATATTACATATAGAGCCTCATTCTTTGGTATTAAGTCGATCTACGTGCTCTTGCCAACACAGTACCATCTTACAGAGGGGTATGCGACGTAATCTACATCCAAATTTGGTTCGTGGAAGCCTATTAACGTAGGGAAGTTGATGTTCTTCGATCGCGTGCATGGGCCACATCTCTAAGTACACTATCAATGCAAGGGATAGAGGGGTAGTTAACTATAGTAGACCTCCTAGACTATATTCGCATTAATAAGTCTTTCTATATATTAAAAGTCCGCCCCTAGTTCCCTAAGGAGATCCCTAGCTAAGCACGTATTAATAAAGAGGAACGTCGCAATATTATAGGCAGGATAGCTAAAAGAGATAATAATAGCAATATTATGGACAAGGGGGAATTTAAGAAAATTCTTAATATATATAATAAATAAAGGGACGAGCACGGCTTAACGTACTATATTAAGTGGAAGTATTATAATAAGAAAACTTAGGAACCTAAGAAGTTCCTAAAAGAGTGTAAACGCGCACTATTAAAGTTCTATAAACAACACCTTATGAAGCCTAGACCTCTAAACTGGGTATAAGATAAAAGAGACTTATTACGTTAAGGCTGTAAACAACGACTATAATAATTTAGAGAAGTTAAGATCTTATAGAAATTTAACCGCCGGTTAAAGTTATTTAATTAGTTAGATTTTGCCAAGAGCGCCACGCCTAATTAATTTAGGTAGTGGTGTGGATTTCTACCGACGCTATTTATTAAGCTAGCTAATTAGGATTTCTATCCCTAGGATAAAAAATTGCTATTAGCTTAGCTAAAAGCGGTAAGCAAAATTAATATCTTCGCGTATTAAATCTACCGTTTTCTACTAATACCGTAGCTACTAGTTATATAACTATAATTTACTATTACTTAATAGCAATCTAATGTAATCTAATAGTAATTTACTAGGACCATAATATTCTATTTTAGAGTTACTTATTTAGTTTAGGGACTAAACCTTCTAGGGGAGAGGAGTATTGTTATGGCACTAACCTATTATATACTGTTTTATACTATCTTGTACTATTTCCTACTATTAGCTAGCCTACTATTAGTGCCTTAGAGCCTGGCCCTACTACTTATATATAATACCCCTTTCGCCTCTTCTCCTCTTTATGCTATAACGTAGTTATTTAGCCTACCTCTATTATGGCACTATGATATCTTCTTTAGTTATCTTTATATCTCCTTCCTCTAGTAGGGCAAGGTACTCTATATTCGCGAGGCCTTTACTAATAAAGTTTAGGCGCTGGCTGTGTACGTATAGGCGCTAGATAAGTATGTTTAGTACTACGGCTTAACTACCAGGACGGTATTTAATCTCTAGGTTATATTCTTATAATTCTAAAATATATCTTAATATAAGTCTCCTAGATAGATTCTTAGTGGTATTTATATACTATAGGCTTTAGTAATCTATAAGTACAGTAGTCTTCTTACTATTAATATAATAATACTAAGATTGGATAGTGTATTTAATAGTAAGAAGCTCTTTATAAATAGGGTAATTTAACTTAGCTATAATAAGCCTTTAGCCGTTAAAGGCTATTAAATATAGTTTACTATACTCGTCTTCTTAATATAAGACTATTCTAATTACCTACTTAGATATATTAGTCTTAATTTAAAAAGACTTAATAAAGTTCGGCTAGGTAAGAACGGGCCTCGCTATTAATATATCTTTAAGGTTTTAGAAGGTGATTAAGTAGGAGGCGTTCTAACGAGCTAAGTAGTGTTTATCCCCGCGGAGTACTTATATAACTTCCTTAAGAAGCTTAAATAAGTGTACGGCTATCCTTATAAAGCCCTTAATAAATCTCCGGTAGTAGGAAGCCGTTTAAGGAACTATTAAACCTTATATACCGTCTTTAGTATAGGCCAAGAATTAATAACTTCTATGTTAGATCGCATTAGCCAGATTTAGCCTTATTAAATTAAGGGTCTATAAAACTCTACCTCCTTAGCTCTAATTATATACTAATCTAGTTTAGCGTAGAGGGAATACTCGCGAAGAGCTTATAACACTCTCTCTAGGTACTACTTATGCTCTTTAAGGGTATTTAAGATTATAATATTATTAAGGTATACTAATATATACTTATATAAAAACGGGCATAAAATACTATTTCTTATTATCTAGAATATAGCGGGTATATTAGTAAGCCTAAATAGTATTATAAGGAACTTAAACTTCTCTTATTAAGTGTTAGAAGCGGTTTTTAATATATTATTTTTATTAATTTTAAGCTATTAGAACCCTAAGGTAAAGTCAAGCTTTATAAAGTACTTTATATTACTAAAGGTATTAAAACACTCTTAGATACGAGGTAAGGGATATATTATTATTATTATTATTATTATTATTATTATTCGTTCTTAATTAATATCTAATACGGCCCTAAACTTAGTCTATGTAGACAAATACTAAGAAGTTAGGTATAAAAAACCTTTAAGGGAGACGTAAGTGGTAATATAGCGTATACCCTCTAGATAGTACCTATACTATATTAATAGGAGGAAAAATACTAATAGGTCGCTGTTTTTAAGACTTTTATAAGGGAGTATCCTAATTACCTATCTTGCTCTATTTACTCTTTATACTATACTTCTATATTATTATAGATTACCGTTAAATATCGTTGCTTACCTACCTTAGCTTCTTACTACCCCATACGTATATCTGCGTTACCTATAGTTCTCCTAGTTATAGCTAATAATCTAGCCTTATTCTAATAACCCTCTCTAAGTCCTTTATCCCCTATCTTTCTATATCTAATAGCGCGCTTAACCTAGTACTAGCTATAGGGGTGTTGTAGGAGGGCAAAGCCCAAGACTAAAAGAAGATAAAGGGACTTAAAATAGATCATAAGAACCTAGTAAGGCTCCTAATGATAAAAAAACTTAATTAAAGATAGGTTAGATAGGCGGGGATCCTTACAGAATATTACTTCGAAATTTAGTATACTAAGGGTACTAAAAACGCAAGATTAGATATACTTAATAGGAAGGCAAAACTATAAAATAAAGAAAAGCTATTAGGGGTAATGTTATAGAAGGACAAAGACGAATTAATTAGATATAAGTATCCTAAATTAATAGCAATATAAGAAAAAAAAGAGCTAAACTAAGTCTATAAAACGCTAAAAAGCTTTTAAGTATAGTAGATTCTAAAAGCGTAGCTGGAAGACCTAGATATGGAATAATATAAGCATTAAAAGGCCATATATATCCCAAGAAGTATAGTAAAAGAATTCGTGGAGATATTTTATAAGGGATTTACTTAAGGATATAATAAAGCTATGGGCTTAGTATTAAAACTCTAAGAGGAGTATATTATTTAAGGAATCTAGGGACTAGTAAGATAAGTTATAAGGAAATATTTAGATTACTAAAGGAATAAACTAATTGTTACGGGATTTGCTCGATCTTACGTCCCTACGCGTTTTAACGTTAACTTATACTTACATTCGTCCCAATATAGCCAAAAATAACGCGTTTTAAAACGATTACAATATCGTAAAATATAATAAAATATCCAATAAAATCCAATACCGATTTTTTTAGCCACTACTAGTTATATACCCCCTAATTACTGCTTGCGCACCCCTAATTACTAGGCGTATACCCCCCCTAAACAGGTTCAGGTCCTTACTCTTTTTATTAAAATATTACATGTGTTTAACTTATAACGTAGTCTGTGGGCAAATAGGCTATATAGGTAAGTAGGCTAAGCGGGCAAATAGGCTAAGCGGGCAAGCGGGCCACATTAAAACTTATTAAAAATTAGAGAATTTATACCTTAATATCTTAACAACCACTTAATAATAAATTACAAAATTTTAAATTTGGACTTTCATATATACTCTGCAGCTTCTATTAAAGTTACATTGTATATAGTTAAGTGGTTTTTATGATATAGCAATTTGGCCTCGTTTCGAGCTCTAAAATTTAATATTTTAAAAACTACTAAACTATTTACTATGTAACTTTAATAGAAGCCGCAAAGTATATATGAAAGTCTAAATCTGAATTTTTACAATTTATCATTAGGTGGTTGTTAAGATATTAAGGTATGGATTTTCTAATTAAAACCGATATTTATTGTATATATCGGATAAATCCGTGCCACCTCACGCACACCCTTTTTATAAGGTGAGGATGTGGATAGGGAGCTTAATAATGGAACAATAGGGTATATTGTATAGATAGACGAATCCTTAAGGGAAAAAGGAGGAGTGTTACGGCGCTAGTAGAAAACGGTGGATCTTAGCAGACGTGGATTATAGTAGACGCGAGTTACGTAACTTGAGGACCGCATAAAATATCGAGCGGCGCTGCTATTCTTCTCCTTCCTTTCTATAGCTTTGGATTCTTGTTTATAGACTACTAATTGTACAGGCTTGCGCGTCCCTCCTACCGTGCTCGTGTCTTAATTAACTAAGTTGCTAACATTATCTAAAGCTCGTTACTACTCTCTCTTCCTAAGAAGGAACTTAAATATATCTATAAAACCATAAATAGAATAAGGAAATAAAACAGGACCCTAAGGACATTACTAGAACTAAAAGAACACGAATAGAACGTGAAACCTAAAGAACAGGACACGTATAGACTAGAACCCTAGAAAATAAACAAACACCGGAAATTACCTAGTACCCCTACTACTATGCTAAGAAATACAGCAGCTGGTAAAGCCGCTGTAGGACCTGTAAATACCTCTAATAGTGAAACAGTCGCTGTTTTGACCCCCTAGGAAGAGCTCGCAGCAGCTAATACTGAAATTAAATAGCTCCGAGAGCTGCTTGAAACTAGAGACACCCCTACGCCTAGTAATGAATTATCGGACACCTAGAGGCTTGCTATGGTTCTTAAGGCCCTAGCCTAATGTACAGTATGGGTATTATCGCGATCTATAAAGGTTGCAGACCCCCTATTGCTTACGGATGGAACTAACCCTATATTTAATAACTAGAAGCTTTAACTGCAGGATAAGCTTAAAGTTAATGCGGACCACTTTCCTAATGCCCGAGCTAAAATAGCATACGTCTTCGGCCGCACTGGCGGTAACGTATAGATATACCTACGTCCGTAATACGCCTAGGACTTAGCAGACCCCTTCCTCTTTAAAGAAGAGATAATTAACTACCTATCTTCTATTTATAAGGACCCCTTTAAAGTATAGAACGCCCAGCTTAATTATAAAAGCCTAAATATAAAAATGATAGAGACCTTCTTGGCCTTTTAGACCCGCTTTCTACACTTAGCTGGACAGGCTCGAATCCCCCAGGAAGATTTAATACTAGACCTCTTTAATAAGCTTACCCTAGACCTACAGCGCGCTATACTGCCAGTTTATACTACTGTATAGACGCTTAAGGAACTTATAGACTAATGCCTAGCTATTAACTAGGGCCTCCATTGAATTAAGGCACGTATTAAGTGGTATAAGACTAAAAGCTCTGCTAACTAGAATATAAGTACTACCAGAACGGGCCGCAGCGCCCTAGTAAGATCTGCAACCCCTATAGTACTGGCCGTATAGCCCGCCGCTAATTTAGCAGCTAGTTATACAGCTAGTCCTACTATAGGTCTAGCAAATGCTTAGCCTACGTATAGCAACCCCCGTATATAGGCCCTTAGCGATTAGGGAGCTTGCTTCTCTTACGGCCAAAAGGGCTATATTACAAAGGATTACCTAATAAATGTAAAAGTAGGCGAGGTTCTATTAATCTAGGAGGATAGCATAGAGTTAAAAAAAGAGGAACCTTAGAGGAAGACTCCTCTCTAGGATTAAAAGGGATTAATATATTATATGTTAATCTAGGTCGGCTAGTTAGTAGAAGAAGCTGCACTATCCCTTATACTTTATTCCGCAATAGATATTAAGTTTTAACCTCTACTTTAGCTAACTCTAGAGTAAATGCCTTTGCCTTAATAGACACCTAGTATGCTGTAAATCTGGCTAATTTTCTAAATACACCCCTTAAAGAACTGCCTAAACCAATTCCTATTCGCGGGTATAACGGACGGATAGGGCCACCTATTATAACAATCTTGCGGATTTACCTCCGTGTTAACGGACGAAGACAGTATAACGTCCCCTTGCTTATTACGGACCTAGGAAGCCATAATATAATTTTAAGAAGAAAATGGCTAGCCTATTTAAGCTTATAGCTTAATATATAGAGCAGACGGCTTATCTGGCCCAAAATCCTACCCCTAACCCCTTCCTTTATAAAAGAAATCAGTATTATAATGGAAAACCTTATACGGCTATAGGTAGACACTATTTACTAGGCCGATGCTATACGTAGAGACTAGGCCTTTAAGAAAAATGTACAGCTTAATCCACAACGGGTCCGTATACTACGCCGCCCCTAAACTACCTATGTTATACTACCTGTACCAAAGAATAAAAAGGTTAGTAAAAAGCTAGCGGAGCTTCCTATAGGGAACTTAGGCCCTATACAGCTATAAAGAATAGCAAAGAGTATCGGACGCTATACTAAATGTATAGACCGGAGGGATAACTTGCGGAAGATGGAATAGAAGCTAAGAAAGATTACAAACCCTAAACCGCAAAATACGACCTGATAATAGTCTGTAAAGAAACCTACGGACCTCCCACCAGTTAATATCTGCTATATTAGCGCCGTAGGATTCTACCAGAACTTAGTCTAACCTAATACTGTTACCTTTACCACCAGCTTATATAAAATTAATCAAATAATTAAGGAAAAGGAAAATAAGCTTAGTAAATAGGAAGGCGAGCTTATGGATAAGAAGCTAGTAGAACAGAAACTACCCTATTAACACTGGAAATTTAAGGACGTATTCTCTAAGGTAGTGTCTAATATACTCCCGCCTTACTAACTGTATAACTATAAGATTAAGATTAAGCTAGATAAGGAAGACACACTTAGCTATAGCCCCCTTTGTTAGCAGTTCACTGCCGAATTATAGGCTATAAAGTAGTACCTTATTAATAACCTAAATAAGGGCTTTATTAAACCTAGTTAAGCCCCTTTTAACTCGCCTATTCTTTTTACTAAAAAGCTAAATAGAGGACTTCGTTTCTGTATTAACTACTATAAACTAAATAACATAACCCGCAAGGACCGCTACCTACTACCCTTACTTAATAAGACTTTAACCTAAATAAGTAGAGCTAAGATTTTTACTAAGCTTAATATCCATTAGGCCTTTTACCAGATTAGGATGGACCCTAAATTAGAAGATCTTACTATATTTTAGACCCGTTACGGAATATATAAATATAAAGTACTTCCTTTTAAACTAACTAATAGACCGGCTACGTACTAATGATATATAAATAATATACTCTTTAACTATCTTAATGACTTCTATACGGCCTACCTGGATAATATTATAATTTACTCTAAGAATAAGTTAGAATATAAGGAGCATATCTATAAAGTCCTATAATGGCTCCGCGAGGCTAGTCTCCAGGCTAATATTAGGAAATTGGAATTTAGTGTTAAGCGTATAAAGTACCTAGGTTTTATTATTAGTATAGATGGAATTAAGGCCGACCTAAAGAAAACAGCCGTAATTAACTAGTGGATACCCCCATGGACTATAAAGGGGGTGTAATTATTTTTAGGTTTCTATAACTTCTACTAACGCTTTATTAAGAACTATAGTAGGATTACCTAGCCTCTTAACCGCCTTACTAGAAAGGACCAGCTATTCTACTTTAACGCCATATATATGCAGGCCTTTAATAAGCTTAAAAAACGGCTGGTATTAGCTCCCTACTTACCCACTTTAACCTAAAATGGCCCTTAATGCTAGAAACTAATGCCTTAGACAGCGCGATAGCTAGAGTTTTCTCCTAGAAGCAATTGGACGGAGAATAGCACCCTATTGCATACTATTTAAAGACTATAATAGATGCTGAGCTAAACTACCACGTCTATAATAAAGAAATGCTGGCTATTATCTCTAGCTTTTAGCACTAGTGTGCACAACTAAAGGGGACCCCTAAGCCTATTAAGGTAGTTTTGGATTATAAGGCCCTAGAATACTTTATAATAACTAAGGCCCTTACGGCCTAGTAGGTACGCTAGGTGGATATCCTATCTTAGTTTAACTTCTTAATTATATATAGACTAGGCCCTATAAACCGTGCGGATGCTCTTATAAGGTGTAAATAGGACCTAGATAACTAGGTAGCTGTAAAGATCTTATTATGGACCTAGATACTACTATAACTAGAGTACCTTAACCCCTAGATATAGGTAGAACGAAATACGGACCCTTTAGATGCTAAGATATATCCTATTAACTCTATGGAACTTAACCTTATTAATAAACTGCTGTAGGTAAACTGTACGGCCCCCTCTCTATAGGAGTACTGTAAAAAGGCAAAAAACGTTACTAGCCTATGGTCCCTTAAAAACGGACTACTTAAGCACTAGGAACGGCTAGTAGTAGCTAAGAAATAGAACTTACGGACTTGGCTTATTGCCAAAGCTTATACCTAGGTCTCTATAGCCTACCCTAGAAAGAATAAGACCTGTAAAATTATTAGTAACCAATACTACTGGCCCGGAATAGTTATGGATATTAACCGTTATATACGGAACTGTAATAACTGCCGTAGGTCTATAATTCTATGGGATAAGACCCTAGGACTATTAAAGCCACTCCTAATACCAGAACACCCCTAGTAATATATCTCTATAGACTTTTATAAGCTGCCTATAAACCGTAACGGATATAATATAGTAATAATCCTAGTTAACTGTTTTGGCAAGCGCCTATTCTTAATCCTCTGTTACAAGGATATTAATACCAAGGAGGTAGCCCAACTATATATCCATTATGTCTACTAAATCTACGGACTACTAGATACTATTATATCTAATTATAGGCCGTAGTTTATATCGGCCTTCTAGAATAAGTTTACTTGGATCCTTAGCATTAAGCTAAAGCTTTCCATAGCATACTACCCCTAAATAGACGGTTAAATAGAGATTGTAAATTAATACTTGGACTAAAGGCTCTGGCCCTTTATTAATTACTTCTAGAATAATTAGGGTAAACTGCTACCCCTAATAGACTACGCCTAGGTAACCCTACCCTATAACTCTACGGGATTTGCACCTATTTAGCTAGAAATGGGATACTTACCCTATATAAGCTTTAAATAGGAAAGACCAGAGGGGCCATAGACTGTATGTAAAAGACTATCTTATAAGGAAGCCTAGTAATACGCCAAACGCTTAAAAGAAGCCTAGATAGTAGCCCGTATAAATCTAGAAAAGGCCTAAAGATTAATAGAATAGTAGGTAAATAAGCACAGGCGTAAGCCCGACTTTACCGTAGATAATAGGGTCTAGGTTATAACAAAGAACTAGAAGATAGAACGGCCTAGCTGCAAGCTAGACTATAAGATAGTAGGACTGTATAAGATCCTTAATAAAGAAGGCAACTTATACAAGGTTAAGCTCCCAGACTTAATTAAAGTCTACCCTATCTTTTTACTGGATAAGCTATGGAAGGCTGCAAATAACCCACTACCTAGATAAAAGAATATGTAACGGGACTAGCCCAGTTACAGTAGGAATGTCTCGGTAAAACACTCGACAGATGAAGTCCGACGCTTTGACCAAATTCTGCCAAATTCTGCCAGCTTAATCGACTTCTGCCAAGTTCTGACAGATTAATCGAATTACCGAAGTCCGTCGAAGACCGCGCGCGTATGTGTGCACGCATCGACCACTAAGACCCCTGACTATTTAATTATAGGGCTCTCCCGTAATTCCTTTCTCTTCTTTATGTAATGTCTTGTTCTCCGTAAGAGCTATATACCCTTAGATTTAAATAGAATTTATATTGTTTCTTTAAATCTTCCTTAAAGCCTCTTCGCGCCCTTACATTACGTTGCGTTAATACCACTATCCTTAAAATAGTAAACGAACTTAAATCCGCCACGTTAACCATTATGGCCCTAGTTAGGGAACAAATGACTATAATATAACAGTCCTTTATGGATGCCTTGGCCTAGTAACGAGCTATACTAAAAGCCTAGTATCAGTAATTAATTAAAGCAATACGCAAAGAACTCTATAACGCCAAAGTATTCGCGTTAGAAACCCTAACAGCAACACCTGTAAACGAGATTAAGATAACTATATATAAACCCGGCCCGTTAAATGCGAACCCTGAACCAGTAACGGTAGCTTAACCCGTACCTATAACAAACCTAGTACCTACTATAAAATTAGAAAAGCTTCCTAACCCTCTAATGTTTGATGGAAATTAAAATAACCTGCGCCCCTTTGTAACTAAGCTCCGTTTTAAACTTTTAATAAACTATAACTGATACCCTACTGAAGCTAGCAAGATTAGCTATAGAATGTCTTGTTTAAACAAAGACGCTGCACGAACTATGGACCCATTCTTCTATAACGGCACCTTCGTTAATTTTGAAACCTTTATCTCTCTGTTAGAATGAACGTATAATAACGCTAGCCGCGAACACACCGCTGTTACTAAACTTAAAAACCTATGACAACGGAACCGAGAATTTACCAGCTTCTTTTTGGAATTTTTAGGCCTTATTAGTGAACTGGATTGGAATGAAGCCACTAAAGTTGCTGCTTTTTAATGAGCTATTTTGGATGAAATTAGAGCACAGTTAGTAGGTAGGGAACTGCTAAAGGACCTACCTAAATTTGCTATAATATATCAACGAATTAATAAAGACCTTTAATATAATAAATAGACTTGTTCCCTGAAGCCAACCACACCTTATATTTAAGACTCCATAAAACCGACATATACCCCAAAACGCGACCCTTCTCCGAAACCTATGCACGACCTTATGGACCTTAACGCCACTCAATTCTATGCACCCTTAGGAACCAATAAATGAAGAACTTGAGCCACAAATAGAGAATGCTTCGGATGTGGTAGAAAAGGACATATCTAAAGGAATTGCCGAACTTACCCTTTTGAAAAAGTCCGCCGTAGTTCCTCCCGGTCTTCAAATCGCACTCGTTCTTCAAGCCATACTTGCTCCTTAACTCGTACTTATTCCACAAATCATGCCTAATCACTATAAAGTACCTTACCTTTGGTTAACTTGGAAAACAAATCGTCCTAGGGCTAAGTTGCGCCTTAGGACAAGAAGTGGAAGAGCATAAGTGTCTAGGCTCTTCTAGCGCTGATATATAACATAACTCCCTTAATATACTTGGCGAAATTCAAATACTTAGAAAATGGAAGGAAGTATAAATCCTTATAGACAGCGGAGCTACCAGCATAGGCTTCATTAATATAAACTACATAAAAACCCGACGCCTGAATTTAAAGAAACTTAATAAGCCCCAAGGCCTATAAGGCTTTAACGGCAAACCCTTAATATATAGCGAATTAACGTACTACGCTCTTGTGAAAATGCAGATGGGCGAATACCTTGAATACGTTTCCCTATTTATAACACCCCTAAAGCAATATAAGATGATACTTAGACATGGATGGCTAAAACAACATGACCCTTTAATTAGCTGGGTTAAAGAAATACTAAAGTTCCGCATAACCTACTGCCAAAGTTATTGCTTAAAACACCACCTGCCTTACGAACATGCATAAGATTATTTAAATTTAATATAATATAAACTACCCCTACCACAGACCCTGAACCAAAACGATAAGGCTATAACTGCCAATTGTAATAAAAAATGCAAAGATATTACACTAAAACCTCTTGAAATTCGTATGATATAAGCCGCACCTTTTATTTTATTAGCACGAAAACGAGACCATGAAATCTTTACTATAACTATAGAAGATATTAAGAAAGCACTAGAACCAAAGTAATATATTAACCCTTAACCTCTTATACCTAAAGAGTACCATAATCTAATTAACGAGTTTAAGAGAAGATTTATAGACCAATTACCCCTATATTAGGATGCATACGATTTTAAGATAGAACTTAAACCTAGTATAACACTAAAGTTTAGTCTACTATACGGTATGTTATAAGAAGAACTGCTTATAATGCGACAGTACCTTAATAAGCATCTAGAAAAAGGATTTATTCACCCTAGTTAATCTCCATTCGCCTTACCTATACTATTCATTAAAAAGCCAGGAGGAGGCTTAAGATTTTATGTTAACTATTAAGCTCTAAACGCAATTATGATTTAAAACTGATATCCTATTCCCCTAATTTAAGAAACGCTCAACCGCTTATTAAAGGTATAGTACTTTATAAAGCTTAATATAGTCGCTGCCTTTAACCAAATCCGTGTCCGTAAAGGAGACGAGAAGTATATAGCTTTCCATACATAATAGGGACTCTTTAAATACCTAATAATGCCATTTGGTGTAAAAAATGGTCCTAGTACGTTCCAGCAATACGTTAACAATATGCTTCGTAAATTCCTTAATATATTTATTACCGCGTATATTAATAATATCTTAATCTACTTATCTTCGCTTTCTAAATACCGGAAACATGTCTAAATAGTCCTTAAACGCCTGCGAGATACGGGTTTATAATGTAATATCAAGAAATACAAGTTCCACGCATCCGAAGTTATGTACCTAGGCCTGATTATATCCCATAACAGAATTAAAATAGACCCTAAGAAGGTCGCTGTGGTTGTAAACTAAAAAAGCCCTAGTAACGTATAAGACATTTAAGGATTTTTAGGATTCGCAAATTTCTATTATTAATTTATTAATTAGTTCTCAAAAATTACCTAACTGTTAGTAAACCTAATAAGGAAGAATATAAAATTTAAATAAACTGCTAGATGCGAATAAGCTTTTAACAACTTAAAATAACGTTTTATAACTGCTCTAATTCTTACCTACTTTAACCCTAACCTTAAATGTGTTATTAAAACAGACTTGTCTAATCATGCCCTAGGGGGAGTGTTATTGTAATATAATAAGAACGGTAAACTGCGCCCAGTAGCCTTTCTCTCCTAAAAGCTTGCCCCTGCTAAATTAAACTATAAGATATATAATAAGGAATTGCTTGTAATTATTAGATGCTTTAAACAATGGCGCCTAGAACTTAAAGGATTGTTATTTCTAATATGCGTGTTAACGGACCATAAAAACCTATAGTACTTTATAACTATAAAGCAGCTAACGCAGCGCTAAATTCGTTGGGCTGAATACCTCTTATAATTTAACTTTAAGATTATGTACTAACCGGGCAAACTTAATTAGAAGCCTAATGTATTAACACAATAATTACAAGACCTACCTGTGAATGCTTTAGATAAATAGATTATAAATTAATCACGGATCTTATTACCCCCTAAACGTTTTAAAAAACTACATCCTATATTTTTAGATACGGAACTTAATAGAAATAAATTAGAAGTTAATAAATGGGAAATGGAAATTAATAAGCTAATAGAATACGAATATAAGAATGATATATGGATAATAGATGTAATAAAAGTGATTTAAACGGGAAAACGACAGCACAAGGATATTATACTTGCTAAATGCAAAATTTAAAAAGATTAATTGTACTATTAATAGAAGATGGTAGTTTTAAATTCCGAACCTTTATAATTTAAGATACTTGGATTTGTATACAACTCCCCTATAGTAGGGCATCCTGGCTGTGCGAAGACTTATAAGATTGTTTAACGAGCATACTACTAGCCTATAATGCACAACTACGTACAAAAATACGTTCGAGTATATAGGATGTGCGTGTGTGGAAAGACCTCTTATGTAAAGAAGTAAGGAGTACTTTAACTATTACCAATTCTAATATAAAGATGGCGCGACATCTTAATTAACTTTATAGTCGACTTGCCTAACAGTAATGGGTTCATAAATGTTATAGTAGTTATTAACTGTCTTATAAAAATGCGACATATAATCCCCATGGACTCAATTAATGCGATATTAGTAGCTAAATGTTTTGTTAAGCACGTCTTTAAGCTACACGGACTTCTTAACTTGATAATATCCGACTATAGAAGCCAGTTTGTTTTAGACTTCTGGTAAGCTCTATATAAACAATTAAGCATTCGAATATAACTCTTAACTGCATTTTATCTGGAGACAGATAGTTAAACTGAAATTGTAAATATGATTATGGAACAATACCTATAAATATACTACTCCTACCTACAAGATAACTGGGAAAAGTAGCTGCCTTTAGCTGAGTTTACTGCGAATAATACAATAAACGTATTAATAGGCGTGACGCCGTTCTATGCGACCTATGGATAAGACCCCTAACTTAGATTTAAACCATAACCCAAAATTAATATAATAGGACCCACAATTAAACGGATTCAGTTAATTAACGCGTATAACTTCGCTGATTAAATAAAGCAGTTAATGGAACTATTATAAAGTGAATTAACGTACGCTTAAATGGTATAGGAATGGCATGCGAACAAAGAATAAGCTCCTATATGGGACTTTAAGAAAGATAATATAGTTTACCTAAATACACAAAACCTAAAGACTTAACGGCCCTCGAAGAAACTTAATTGGAAATTTGCGGGCCTATACCGAATTAAGAAGAAATTGAGCCTATATACTTATAAGCTTAAACTACTAACTAAGATGAAAATACATCCAATGTTCTATATAAGCTTGCTGCAACCCTTAAAAGACGAACCTATAACCCATAAAGTGCCGCTACTACCTCCCGTAATTGTTGACAATGGTAACGGTTCTTACTTTATTAACTTAATTAATAATATGCGATAGAAAACACAATCTAAAAGATTTAAACTTCTTGTTAAGTGGGAAGGATATAAAACACGAACCTGGGAACTCTATGAGCAAATTAAAATTAATGCGCCTTCCCTGGTAAAAGAATTCCACGAAGACCATCCTTTGCGGCCTGCTCTGGCTAGATGGACACGATATAAAGGCAAACGACTGCCACCTGACACGAATATATAAAATATAACAGCAGGAAGCTTGAACTCAAAAAGAACTTAAAAAACATTACGACATTCATGACACGGTTACGTGACATGTAAGATATTAAGGAACTTTAACCGGCGGTTGAAGTTGTCTGATTGGTTAGATTTGCCTTACCAAGACCTACTACAAAGATGTTAGTTTGGCTTACTGCCCTGGACCGAGCCAATAGCGATTTTCCATGCCGGGCATAGAAAATCCTAATTGGTCCATTTAACGATTAAAACCGGTAAAACTCTACACCGCCACCTGACGCAAAAAATATACGACACAATAAAAATAAATTCTCAACCAAATTGAATTGTTTTTGGACCTTTGGCTAAAGGGGAGGGTACTGTAACGGGACTAGCCTAGTTACAGTAGGAATGTCTTGGTAAAACACTTAATAGATAAAGTCCAACGCTTTAACCAAATTCTGCCAAATTCTGCCAGCTTAATCGACTTCTGCCAAGTTCTAACAGATCAATCGAATTACCGAAGTCCGTCGAAGACCGCGCGCGTACGTGCGCACGCATCAACCACCAAGACCCCTGACTATTTAATTACAGGGCTCTCCTGTAATTCCTTTCTCTTCTTTACGCAACGTCTTGTTCTCCGCAAGAGCTATATACCCTTAGATTTAAATAGAATTTATATTGTTTCTTTGAATCTTCCTTAAAGCCTCTTCGCGCCCTTACAGAATAAGCCTCCCCTGCCAATTTAAGTTAATGGCGATAATAAATAGGAAGTTAATAAAATACTAGCCTATAAACTAGTATAAGGAACGCTAAAATACTGTGTCTAATAGAAAGGTTATAATCCAGACTTAACCTAGTACCCCGCTTAGAACTTTATAGATTGCCCCTAGAAGCTTAAAGAGTTCTATAACTAATACCCTAATAAGCTAGGACCCCCAAAGTATCTAGACAAGTGGATAGAGTGCTAGTATAGTAAATATAATAGGCTACCTGTTAAGCATATAGATAAGAACACCCTATGGACATAATACGGATATACAAAGCCTAAGGGTAGGCTTTTTTGGAGGGGGGGGGGTAATGTTACGGCGCTGGTAGAAAATGGTGGATCTTAGCAGACGTGGATTATGGTAGACGCGAGTTACGTGACTTGAGGACCGCATAAAATATCGAGCGGCGCTGCTATTCTTCTTCTTCCTTTTTCTAGCTTTGGATCCTCGTTTATAGACTACCAATTGTATAGGCTTGCGCGTCCCTCCTGCCGTGCTTGTGCCTTGATTGACTAAGTTGCTAACAAGGAGTCTGTGTGCGAGGTAGGAAGGGTTTTCCCTAGGTACGTGCAGTGCACGTGCCTTATAGGTAAGTCACCCCTGGGTCGCCCCAGGGTCGCCCGTCCCTTACGGCTATATAACTATCTACTTAGGTTTTACCTAATAATGCCCCCCCCTTTAAAAAGGATTGTCCCCAATCCTTTATATACTTAAGCCTTAATAAAACCCTATAAAAACCTTAGTAAGAAAAAAAAAATTAGAGGGGAAAGAGCGTCTTAATTTTGCGTATAGAGAGATAGGTAGTACACATGCGCGGCGTAAGGATGTTAAGGAACTTCGACCGCCGGTTAAAGTTATCTAATTAGTTAGATTTGCCTTGCCAAGACTCCCTATATTTAACTAAGCTAGTAGTAATTTTTTATCCCCAGGATAGAAAATCCTAATTAGTCCGTTTAGGGCTTACCTAAATTTAGTAGACCATTAAAAATATTCTAAAAGATCGCTTGCGTAGGTAGGTTGCTAGTACCTTATAGGTAGGTCGCAGGTTATTTATATACAGCCAGACTTATGGGTAGTAAGGTAGTATGCTCATTAAATCCACCGCTGACCCTATACTTTGGCCTTGCGCTATACCGGCGTAGCGCCGTGTATACTTCGCGGGTAGGTTATAGGTTACTTATATATAGCCAGATTTATAGACGGCAAGGCTATATGCCCGTTAAATCCGCCGCTGACCTATGCTTTAGCCTTATGCGTTATTTATATAGCATATGCGCAGAATAGTATATAAATTGTCGGTATAGGTTACTACTAGCGGGTTACCAGTAGGTCTTAGACCCTAGTTAAGTAGACCTATTCTCTAACATAATAATCTACTAAGCTGGTATAGAGTGACGGACTAGGTCTAGAAAGGGTGCTTTCTAAATTAAGCTTTGTTGGCGTACGCTATAGCTTCGCCTACAAGTCGCCTGTAAGTCGCTAGCATAGCTAGGTTGCGTTAGAGTGTGGCTTACATAGGATATTAATAAATCGCGCTTTACCCCGTATATATGCCGTAGTTCCTATTACGAGCGTTGCTTATTCTTTAATCCCTTAAGACGTCCTCTGCTCCGCTTTAGTGCAGGTTATATCTTAGTAGCGGCGCTTACTTTTCGCCTGCGCTTCGGCTGCAAGGCTAGGGTATTTTACTTGCGGTACTTATCTAGTAGTTATTAACAATTCTCAAGTTCTGTCTCGTATTTCCATTTATTATACTTATTTGGCCATCCTAGCTATTTAATAAGGTACTGCAGTTGTCCAGTACGATCCTAGTAGGCAATAATTGCTTCTACTTCCCAGCTGCCTTCCTTAAGCTCTTCCACTACTAGGGGTTAGAACCTAGGGCGTGACCTATAAGGCTTTAGTAAGGAGATATAAAAGACTGGGTGGAGCCGTGCTATAGTAGGTAGGAGCTCTAGCTTATATACTTATTGCCCTACGCGCTCTAGGATCTAAAACGGTCCTATAAACTTGCTGTTAAGTTTTTTATAGGGACGTTTCGTACGGATGTTCTTGGAAGAGAGTAGGACTTGTTTACTAATGGCGAAATACTTGGCTAGATAGTGACGATTATAGTATTTTACCTAAAGCTGTTAGGCGTGCATTATTAACGCCGTCGCTGCCTTATGTATAAGGCGCAGGCGTTGTAAATACGTCTCTATAAGTTTGATATTTGTTAACTTAGACCCCTCCCTACCTTACTAGGCGTCTTGGACGCTGTCTAGGACTCTGTCTGAGACGTTTGGCAGCTAGCCATAGGCGAGCTTAATAGGGGAACACTTTGTTATAGCATAGACCTTAGAGTTGTAGGCAAAGGCTGCTTTATTAAGTAGGGAGGCCCAATTAGACTATTCCTAGTTCGTGAATATACGTAGGTATGCCTTAAGCTCCTAGTTTTGGCGTTCCGTCTAACTAACTATCTATAGGTAAAATGCGGTGCTAAGCTTACGCTAAACGCGGAGATAGTAGTATATAGTACTCTAGTACTCGCTTATAAATATACTACCCCTATTAGAGATAATATTATCTAGGGGCCCTATTTATGCAAAGACTCTAAATAAGAGTTCTGCGAGTTGCGTAGCATTAATTATCTTACGCACTAGATAGTAGCGCACTAGCTTTATAAAACGGTCTATAAGAATAAGAACAGAGTTGCACTCTACGCTATTAGGAGTCTTAAACTTAGGGAGATTCGTGATAAAGTTAAGTAAATAATATCGCTAGGCTCGGGTAGGGACCTAGAGAGGCTGCAGCTTACTATAGGGTTTATAACGGCGCGATTTATAGCGTTAGCAGGTATTACAGTTATCTAGGTATTTGCGGAGATCTTTAGTAAGACCGTTCTAAGCGTACTTCCACGTAATCACCTTATAGGTACAATTAAATCCATAGTAGCCACCCATAGGATTGTTATAATTCCGCTTAAGGATCTCCTATTATAGTAGTGTGCAATTTAGTACCTAGACCTTGTTATTTTACCTTAGGAGTCCTTAATTATTAAGGGTATAGTCCTTGTTACCGGCAGGAACCTATCCCTAGGTTAATTAATTATATATAGAGCGTGTAAAGGCGTCCCTTTTTTATACTCTATAAATAAAATTAATTAGTAACTTAGGGGGGTATTTCATAAACGCCGTTTCGGCTAAGGCAGCTACTACTACCTCTTGCCGTAGCACGAGACTCTACGTAAAGTCGGTGCTAGTAAAGTAACGTGTAATACATAGGTGACTCGCTAGGTTGTTATAGGGGACCGTTACCTAGGCTAAGGGATCTTCCCTAGGGTTAAACGCCATTAGGCCGGTTAAGGAGGTCTTAGAGAGAATGGCAGGACACCCTAGTCCGCCGGCGCCATATTTGCAAGGGTCGCTCGTATGCTGCATATATGCTACTCGCTAGTTTAGTATAGTAGCACCAGGGCCGCCCACAAGGCCTATAACCTATAACTTTTACTACAATATAGGCAGTATAGCATTAGGACTATTCTCTTACTGCCATCTTTAAAGCCTTTAGCATAATCCAGGCGCTAGGATAGTGTATTAGCAGGATTTACTTTGCCTAGCTTATATTTAATCTTAAAATTAAACTTAGCCAGTTCCTTGGCGTACTAGACCTAGTAAGTAGATAAGCTCTTTATAGTTATAAAGTACCTAAGATTATTATAATCGCAGAGCACGCGCGTTATATATACGGCGTGCTTAAGGTAGTGGCGCCACGTCTTAAAGCATTGCACTATAGCGAGTAATTCCTTATTATGCGTATTATACCGCACTTTTAGGCTAATAAGCAATTAGGTGCCAGTGGAGTTAATCTCCCTACCTAAAAGGCTGTAGAAGTATACCGCTATAGGCATAATTAGAAGCGTTAGTAATCACTATTAGGGGTAGATTAGGGTTAAAGTGGCGAAGTAGAGGAGCCTATATAAACGTAGCGCGTAGCTTACAAAACGCCTACTAAGCGTTATTAAGCTAGGACCAAGGTTAATACCATTTAGTGGGCCCTTTCTTACGCTTCTGCTTCTTCTTCTCCCCATCTAATATCGGGTCGCGATATGCCCGTGCAAGATATATATGTAGGGGGTATACGGTATCCAAGTAGTTCTAGATAAATCGTCTATAAAAGTTAGCGAAGCTAAGGAAGACCTAGATGTCCCTATAGGACTCAGGCTTAGGCCATTCCTTAATAGCTTTTACGCGGGCAGGATCTATTATAATACCCTTAGGTGTAATAATAAAGCCTAGAAACTCAACGTTCTTAGTATAAAAGATATATTTTAATAGTTTGGCGTAGAGGCCCTAAGCGCGGAGCTGTCGCAGTACTTACTTAACGTGCTTAACGTGCTTATCCTCGTTATTTAAGTAGATAAGAATATCATCTAGGTAAACTATATAAATGGTATCTACTAGGGTCCCTAAAGCTTTTTAAATATAGCTCTAGAAAGTTATAGGGGCGTTAGCAAAACTAAAGGGCATTACTAGGTACTTAAAGTAACCGTAGTATGTCTTAAATACGGTCTTCTATTTATCTCCCTTTTTAATGCGAATCCTATAGTACGCATCACGAAGATCTAGCTTTATAAATATCTTCGCATAGCTAAGCCTATTAAAAAGTTCGCCAACCAGCAGTAGGGGATATCAGTTCTTAATCGTGATCTTATTTAGGTATCTATAGTTAATATATAGCCGCATTATACCTTCTGCTTTCAGTATAAAGAGGATAGGCACTCTAGCAGGCGACTTACTGGGCCTAATCCAGCCCTTTTTAAGAGTACTCTCTAGGTACTCCCATAAGATCTACAACTCTTTCTGTAAGAGGTTATAGATAGGCATTTACGGTAGCGTCTTGCCTTCTTCTAAGTCAATTATATGGTCATACTTAAAGTTCTAAGGTAGTATACTTACTAGCTTATTAGAGAAGACATTAATCTCCTCTTTATATACATCTACATCGGGAAAATATTCGCAGGATGAGATTCAAGTAGACTTTGATTTTCGCGTTTCGCGTAATTGACATGCAATTTGACCAACTCGACACGCAATTGACTAACTTAACACGCAATTAACCAACTTAACACGCAATTTAACTAACTTGACATGTAATTAACTAACTTAACACGCAATTTGACTAACTTAACACGCAATTAACCAACTTAACACGCAATTTAACTAACTTAATATGCAATTGACCAACTTAACACGCAATTTAACTAACTTAACACGCAATTAACTAACTTAACACGCAATTTAACTAACTTAATATGCAATTAACCAACTTAACACGCAATTTAACTAACTTAACATATAACTGACTAACTTAACACGCAATTTAACTAACTTAATATGCAATTAACTAACTTAACAACTTTAAAAGCTAACTATATATTTCTTAACACGCAATTAACCTACTTAGCAACTTTAAAAGGTAACTATATATTTCTTGATATGCAATT
>Ga0307507_10003516_pt1 | contig 30126 bp, 19 predicted proteins | sample 7_EM_MG_FD_207223 | JGI IMG/M metagenome (GOLD analysis project Ga0307507, IMG submission 207223) | Populus trichocarpa ectomycorrhiza microbial communities from riparian zone in the Pacific Northwest, United States - 7_EM | ecosystem: Host-associated > Plants > Roots > Unclassified | place... | reverse complement strand
GAAAAAGAGAGAGATTTTTCTTTCAAGGCAACAATTTGCCCTTTCTCAAACTCTGTGAGATTGCCAGTCTTTTCTGGAGGCATGGTTGTTGAGGGGTGGTTGATCGTTGAGGTGGGGTTTTTTGAGGCGTTGCCCAGTTGCCGCCGATCGGACGAATAGCTTTGTCCTAGTACTTTATATCCTAGAAACGGTTGTTTCAGAATTTTGGAGCAGAAGGATAAAAGACCATTAAATTTTGTATGGGGCAACAGAACACAGCCGTCATATCCTTTAATAATTATTATTACGGTAAAGGTCTCCGATACCACCGATTTTTATGTTTTTTCCCTCCTGTATCACCCATCCCTCCCGTACCACCCTTTTGTTACATAATATTAAACCAATTAGATAAGCATGTAATAATTTAATATGTGCAATATGATAAACTGGTATTAACTGCCAAGAGTTAAATGGGTAATATTATCGTCATCCAAATGTATACTAGTATGAACTATGAGGCAAGAATGCATTACTAAAGCTATTTAACCAATCTACTTTGTAGTATTTACAGTATATACAAAGCCAATGCCAGAAAACCTAGCAAGTTTCTGAGAGAGCCGGAAGCCTAGAGAAAGCGCTGGAGCCCCAGAAAGGGTGGAGGCCCAGGGAGAGCGCCGGGGGGCCAGGAAGAGCGGAGCCCAAGAGAGAGCACCGAAGGCCCAGGGAGAGCACAGGAGCCCAAGAAGAAGCATTGAAAGGTTAGGAAGAGCGGAGCTTAAGAGAGAGCGCCGGAGGTCCAGCAAGAGCGGAGGCCAAGGGAGAGCGCTGGAGGTCCAGAAGGAGCAAAGGCCTAGAGGGAGCGGAGACCCAAGGAGAGCGGCGAGGGAACAGAGAGTGCAAACTCAGAGGGAATGGTGAGTTTAGGGTGGGGAAAGCTAGAGTGAGCTGGAGTAGGAGTAGGAGTCGGAGTGGAAGGGTTGGTAGGATGAAGATGGGATAGAAGGTAAGAATAAGAGAGAGTTGTTGGTTACTACTGATAATTGTAAAATAATAATAATAATAATAATCACCTATTAATTGTCTTGGCTATCTAATTGGCTTAATATTATGTAACAAAAGGGTGGCATGGGAGGGATGGGTGGTACAGGAGGGAAAAAACATAAAAATGGGTGGTATCGGAGACCTTTACCGTTATTATTAATATTTATTATGTCAAAATTTATGCTGGAAGAGCATCTAAAAGATCTAATCTGATCAAGAAAAACTAGGCTGGACCATTTGCCCTGATATAAATTCCCAACTTTGCTTGACTGAACACACTACTGTAAAACCCGTTTAAATGCACCATGGCCCATTAACCTCGAGTCCCCCAGTCAGGATCAAAACACTCCAGAGAGGAAGATTGCTATCCAGACACAGTAATGCCTGTATCTATCGAACTGTTGAATGTAGACGACCAGAACAATACCCAATTACCACTAGCTAGCGTCGTGGTTAGCATTCATTAGGGTTTGTGTTTGTGACTCTAATCTGGTCAGTGCGTGGGGAAAGCATTTTTAGTTGGGGGGGACGATGGGAACGACGACTACACCCTTCTAAAGGCCAAGAGACGAACGCGAACAAACAGAATCGATTCCTTTTTTACCCTTTCTTCTTTTTTTCTTTCACAGTAGCTTTTGCGAGTTAGTACGAAACTGTACTTGTAGGCTCAAATTGTGGAGCTTCGATCGAACGGTAAAGACAAATTGAGATTTTCCTGTTTTAGACAACTTCGTTCACCTGCCTCGCTATTCCATTTTGAGGACAGATATTGGCTGTTTTATTTGTATCTGGGGTGATATTTGTTCCTTCCCTACAGTGAAAATAGTGCTAGGGCAAGCAGACATTAGTCCCGCCAGGATGCTCGGCTTAACACCGCTTTCATGGGCTGCCAAGGGTGGGCATGAGGAAGTGGTTATGATACTGCTTGGACGGGACGATGTGGACCCCAGCGCTGCTGATGGGCATGGCCGAACACCACTATTCATTGCGGCCTGCGAGGGGCATGAGGGAGTCGTGAAGATCCTACTAGGATGGAATGATATTACTTTCAGTACTGCGGCTGCTGATAGTAAAATGCCTCTCTTTAGAGCTGCCTTAGCTGGAAATGAGGGCGTCACGGAGATGCAGCTGGAGCGGAAGAAGGTCAACCCCAACACTCCAGATGAATATGGCAGGACATCACTCTTCATAGCGGCGCGGAAGGGACATAATGGAGTCGTTAAGATGCTATTGGAGCGCAACGATGTTAACCCTAACATCGCCCATCAATATGGCCAAACACCTCTTTTTGCAGCTGCCGAGGAGGGACATGAGCTAATTGTGAAGATGCTGCTGGAACGCATGGATGTCAGTCCCAATACTGCTGATGATTATGGAAAAACACCACTATTCATAGCTACCAGGGAGGGACATGAAGGGGTTGTGAAGAGGCTTCTATCCCGAGAAGATGCCAACCCCAACACTGCAAATAAATATGGCGAAACGCCACTTGCCGCTGCTGCTAGGAATGGGCGTGAGGGGGTCGTAAGGGTGCTACTGGAGCGCAAGGATGTCAACCCTAACACTGCCCAACACGGCCAAACACCACTCCTCAAAGCCGCCCTGATGGGACATAAGGGGGTCATCAAGATGCTGCTAGGGCGCATGGATCTCAATCCCAATACCGCGGACGAATATGGCCGGACCCCACTCTATATTGCCGCCCGCAATGGGCGCGAGGAAGTCGTGAAAGTGCTACTGGAGCGGAACGATGTCGACCCCAACGCCACCGATCGATGTGGGGAAACACAACTCATGGAGACGCTACTGGAAAAGGTGCATGTCAACCCTAACGTTGTGGATTGGCTGGGCCAAACGCCACTCTTTCTGGCTGCCGGACAGGGCCATGAGAGAGTCGTTGAGATGCTCCTGGCGCGGAACGATGTTGACCCCAACACTCCCAATAAATTTGGCCAAACTCCACTCTTCAAAGCTGCCCATGAGGGACACGACGAAGTCGTGAAGATGTTGCTAAGACGATCGGATGTCAATCCTAATAATCCCGACGCTTGTGGAAAAACACCACTCTTCGCAGCGGTGTTGGAGGGCCATGTGGGTGTCGTGAAGATCCTGCTGGAACGAGCAGATGTCAACTCCAATATGAGGTCTCGCTAGTGCAACATCACTCGTGTACAGCGGCTTATAGCGACAAAGCTGCCACTACGCACAAATCTTAAAACTTCAAAATCTTAAAAAATTAAAAAATCCCTCAACCATTCGAATACCATAGGCGACAAAGTTCTTGAAAATTATCATTATTGGTATCATAGGGTATTGACTAATACTGCAGCCTAGAATAATGGAAAAAGTGGGAATGAAGCGAACTCGAAAAAAACGAAGTGGAAAAAAGAGGCAGTAAAACAAGAATTAGGTGGTAGAAAGCATACGATCAATATGAAAATAGATCCCCGATGATAAAAAATACGGAGACAATGAATTCAATGGTGCGACAGGCCCCCAGGGTGAGATATATGTGTTCAGAGTGGGGGGGGGGAGGGCAGGGATGGCCTGAGGGCCGCAGGGGACGGGAGGTGACAACAGAGAACGGTGGAGGACTACTGGGAGTGATGCTAGTAGGGGGTAGAGTTGAGGACGGGAGAATGTGGGAGACGGCGGGGGACAGCCAGGGACTGCATGAATGATGCCTTAGGATGCTATACCGATTCGTTCCGAGGTATGATATACAAATTCCACTTCGGATATGTTCTCGTTAAAAAAGTTTCTTTCTTTCTATTTCTCTTTATGCTGTTTGTCTCTTCAAGCTTTGTTTTATATTTACTTTTCCTGGAAACCCAAGTCAATTGGCTGCTCTGAGCATAGAAGCAATTTTTGAAATTAAACACCCCCTCAGCATTAGCCTCATGAAGTAATTCTAACAGAGCCATCTTAGTTTCTAAACCCCAAGCTATTCAACCACACAGCAGTTAATCTAGTATTCACCTTTCTAAGACTAGTCTGTCTTATATCTTTCAAAAAGACCGCCTATTAGCTGAAGTCCGGTGCTACCCCAAAGATGGGGAGACTGGATAGCTGGGAACACCAGGCATTGTATCGGGTATTTTGTTTTCATGATGTTTCTTTCATACCCTTTGTCACTATGCATACAGGAACTGGCACGTTTGGAGGGCGTAGACTTCAGGGATCACAGAGGATCCTGAGACATCAGGATTGTTGCAAGGAATCAGGATTGGTCAGCTTAGTAGGTATCTTCAGAGTTTGTTGAGTTCTGGGAATTTTTGGTGTTAGTTAACCGGAGTGAGATACTAGTACTATACCTCCTGGCCTATCTCCAAGTTAGCTAGTAGAGGGAGGAGCTAACCTTTACTCCTTCTACGCGGAAGAGCTTTTTTTCTTCATTACATTCTTTTTCAACTTCAAGTTCATTAATGGGGGATTTTTTTCAACATGCTATTTATCCGAAGTTATCCAATGCTAGCTGCGATGGTAATTAAACATATGGCTTACAAAATTCTGATGGCTGAGGATATTTTATCTTTTTCGATTTTCAAGTTTTGATTTTTAAGATTTGTGCATAGTGGGGGTTTGGTCACTATAACCCCCTGTACTCGTGCGAGCTCGGAAGCATGGATATAACGCCCTTGTGAAATTCCTACCCGAACATAGAGGTCTCCCTCCCCCGTTAGATGAGGATGAATTTACTATGAAAATCTCACAAGCGCGATTCGATCCAAATCAACCCCCGCCTAAAGGTGCCGCAGGCTTTGATTTCAAGGCTAAGGCAGCGCATGCCTCCCTATAGCTAGCGCATCCATCTAAGCCCCCTGGGATGGTAGCTAGTGGTATTTTTGCCAACATTGTTCCACTATTTTTGTGGGTAAAAAGGGAAAGCATGTATTCATAATTGGAATAATCGGGTTTGTAGAGGTTGATGAGGAAGAAAAAAACGAAAGAAGATATAAAACAATATCAATGGTTGCTGTATTATATGCTATGTCTATATGCCTTGTCAAGACAAGGATTTTGTCATTGATCAACCCATGATGCTCTATCAATCGGTTGGTGAAATTGTTTCTCTGAGTGTCCCTTTCTGCTTCTTATATACTAGTGAGGCACAAACCCTAATTAAAGCTATTTAAAAACATTATCTAAATCTAATTTCACCCCACGGTTAATTCCCGGCGTTGTGGATAAGAATATGCGAGATGCTAGTACTGTCAATTCAAAAGCCTAAATTGGGTTTTCCTTTCTCACCGTTTACGCTGTGTGACCCTCCCCCTCTTTACATCTTTAGAGCCCGTTTGGGGAAAACGGAGGAGGGGAGGGGAGCAGCTGTTCCGTTCAGTGTTCCCAAGCGTCCAGTCCGTCCGTCTTTAGCCTAGGACGGGACGGACGCCCAGTTGCAGTCTGTCCTGACCTTTGGACGGGACGGACGGCCGGGCCCTATAGGTGTCTTAGTTTATGTTTCATTTTCGAATTCCATGAGCATTAGGTAAGTGTTATTAAGATGGGAAACATTTTTATTGTAATGTAGAGAAGCTTTGGCTCTACTATTATGTATCAAATTTCGGACTCTGCTTTATTGCTAGGGTTTCTCAAAATGGTTAATCTTCGTCTCTCGGGTCTGTATTTATTCACCGAGGCAGAGGTGTCGAGCGACCACGCAGTCTATAGGGGATGGGTTAGGCGATATGGGGGACGACAGGGCCGAGACGGTAGTGATGGGGGGATGCGGGTAGCAGCCAGGGCCTACAAGGGACGTACATTCTTACTCAGGACGGTAGGTAACCTACAGGTGACGCCCGTCCTCATACAGGACGGTAGGTAACCTACAGATAACGCCCGTCTTCATGCAGGACGGTAGGTAACCTGTGACTATTTTACCCATATCATAGAAACGGTTGTTTCAGAATTTTGGAATAGAATAGCCACTGCGGGCCCGAATGGAGAATAGCGTTGAGGCTGCTTTTCTGGAGAAGCACTATGTGTCTATATATCAGCCTTAGAATGAGAGGAGAGAAGCAAGGGAAGAGAAATCGAAGGACGAATGAAGGAGAAAGAAAAACAAACGCCACTCGGGGATTGACTTGCCTGATCTTATTTCTCACACCCAAGCAGTTACCCCAACACATGAAAAACAATCAAGTATAGTACCACATAATACAAGTATAACTCAACGAGCTTTTAGACACGTTGGACCTTATTTGGCTTGCCTTCCACGAAAGTGAGAGAAAAAAAATGTGGTTGCTAGGGGTAAGGAATGGGTATTTTCCATTCTCCTATGTTCCGTACGTTTTCCTCCAATAGCTTCTCTTGAGCCAGGTTAGATCTTAACTTGTGCTTCTGCCATTAAAAGATCTAAAATCCTGCAGTCTTCACCAGTACTATCGATATCTGTCTTCTCAACTTGAGCCTAAGTGAACCTGGTTCGGTACTGTATTATACTTGCCCTTGCCCTTGCCACGTTACTTATATCGTGTCGTTAGCAATAATATTCATAGGAATGGACAGTGTTCGCAACGGGGCAGTCCGTCCGTCCTGAGGGTAGGACCAGGACGGACTATGAATCGTAGTCCGTCCAGTCCTGGAGAGAATTTTGCCCAGGGCTAATGACTGTAGGACGAGGGAAGACGCTGGGCCCCACAATCAGATTGCAGAGTGTCTGAGAGTGTGAAGCCAGACAGATTCCTGCAGATTCCTGCAGACCCCGACAGACCCCCACAGATGCCCACAGATGCCCACAAACTTGAATACCTGTGGGTCCCGACAGATCCCCACAGATGCCTGCAGGCCCAGACAGATCCCCACACTTCTCCACCGTTCAAGCAGAGAATCTATAGTCTGCCACAATCACTAATCGTTTTCAGATCAGGAACCGAAGAAAATAACTATAGTGTGATCGTGATATACTTTAGAAGGAAAGATAGAAGATGGAAGAACCGTAATCTCGGTCACTATGCCCTGTTTAGACTTTATCTGCAAACAGGCATGGTGATAGAAGGATTGAAGACGATTTGAGGTCGAGTTTTCCCGAAGGCTGTTTCCAGTAAGAGTTGACCTTGTTCAAGTGCAGCTTCAATGGGGCCATCGTTACCTATACGGTATGTATCAAGAAGGTGTTAAATTATATTATTTGTTGATGAATCCGAAATAAGAATAGAAAGGAGAATGTGAATCCCTCCTTAGGTTAAATTTCCAAATAAAGGAGCACTATCGACCGGTTCTCATAGCTTAATGACAAAGAGACCGGTCACTACTAGCCCTTACAGGGAAGGTCCGGAGTTCAACTCCAGGCCGGGGTGGATGTAGCAAGCAGGCCTTTAATAAATAAAAGGTAAAGTAAGCCCTGGCGAACCACCTTTTTGCCATCAGGGTTATCAAGTTTTTTTGCCCTAATATATCACTTTAAAAGTTGAGGGAAACCTTGAGGAATGATGGTCGATGAGTACAGTGAAGACAGGAATTCCATTGCACACGATTCCTAATTTTTTAAACGTCCGGCTCCTTAACCCTGTCGAACAGCTATCGTTTTACTTCACCGGAGTGGGATTTGCCTGGTTGGGCAGATTTTTGTTATAAATTATTAGAGCTCTTGAAGGATAGGCCCCTCATATTCAAGACAATTTAAATTTTGCCGCTGTTCACCTATTTGTGCCTAATATGCTCAAACTGATTATTATTCGAAAAGTGCAAAAGTGAGTGATCAACGATGAAAGAAAACTTACAGATCCCCACCATTCTTATCAGGGGATCTGCAGTCCTAAAATGTCCCAGGACGGGACCGAGTAAAAATTGTCGTCCGGTCCAGTCCAGTCTTCTTGGCAGTTTCCCCGTGGGGCTGCCCGGGCCCCCAGACCGTTGCGAACACTAGGAATGGACTCCTACATGTAGTGTCTTTGCCGTAGTTAACATATTCTTGAACAGGATTTTTTTCAGAATGTGGGTATGATCAATATGACTATAATATTATGTTCTTGGGTTCCTCTGACCGCATGTCATAGGGGGAAGCTCTGTAGACTACTACCAGCTGGAGGTTTAATCACACAATTTGGGAGTGATTAAAATGGAAGGGAGTAGTGGTGAGGTTACTCGCGGGATGGCGGTGCGGTAGCGATAGGCCAGGCGCATTCAAAGGGCTTCGACGGGTTGTGCCGATAATGGATATGTAAAGCAGAGGCAATGTTAGAAGGCTTAGAGAAGGGATAAAATGCATAAGTAGAGAAGGAGAAAAGTAAGCAAAATTTAACGCTGGGATCATGGTGGTAAGATAAGAGTTGCAACTCTTGATATTACTATCAGAATTCTTTTTCAGATTTCCTGTTTAGGAAAGACCATGCTTAAAATTTGAAAGGGAGAGATTATTTTCGACCAGTTCTGATGGTCTAACGGGTAAGAAACTGGTCTCCATCGATCCGAAACAGCAACCAGCGCGAGTTTGAGCCTCCCGGTGTCAACGAGTAGATGTAATCGAGCATTGAAAAATGCTCGACGAATTACTTTTGTTGCGGGTGAGAGTAGAGGGTGGTAAATGCCCTAACGTCTACCCGTGTTTCGGAATAGCCACCGTGGGCCCATATAGAGGATAGCATTGAGGCTGCTTTTCTGGAGAAGCACTATGTGTGTAAACCCCGAACTTGTTGCAAGAGTCAATGAGTGAGATTAATATCTTCTGATCCCAGGGCTTCATCATGAATTTAAACTCTTGAGTTCTAATATTCTCTCAATGCTGAATGCTTGCCTCCCAAGAAAAATCGAAACCAGCCCGCGGGATTCCACAAAATGTCCAATACTATGGTGAATTATGAGGTCATTTTCATATATGACTTTCGCCGGTTACTCAGCTCGAACACTATACTTTTTATGGGTTGGTGGTGGCTATTCCAAAACAGGTTCCTATTCTTGGCGCGGAGACACAAGTATAGAAGTGACCTTACGATTTACCATATTGGACATATTGTGAACTCATGTGGGGTAGTTTCGATTTTTATTAGGAGGTATTTAGCGTAAATTTATCACAAGTCCGAGTATGTGGAGGAGGTAATAGATTTAATGGGTAATGGTCAAGCTCTGGGATCAGAAGATATTAATCTCACTCATTGACTCTCACACCAGGTTCGAGGTTTACCCACGATAGTGCTTCTCGAGAAGAGCGGCCTCAACGCTATCCTCTATATGGGATCGTAGTGGCTATTCTAAAAGAGGGGCCTATTCTTGGCGCGGAGACACGAATAGGCGGCTGGAACCATAACCAGTTACGGCTAGCTGGCGCCGTGGTTAGCATTTCATAGGGGTTGTGTTTGTGACTGTCATCCGGTCGATGCCTGGGGAAAAGCGCGCAGCCGGCAACCAAACCCCTTCTAAACGCCAAAAGACGAGCGCAAACACGACGAGAATCGATTCTTTTTTTTACCCTTTCTTCATCCGTTCTTTCACTACTGTGAACATAGTGCTAGGGCAAGCAGCCATTAGTCTTGACAGGATGCCCGGCTTAACACCGCTTTGATGGGCTGCCAAGGGTGGGCATGAGGAAGTGGTTAAGATGCTGCTTCAGCGGGACGATGTGGACCCCAGCGCTGCTGATGGGCATGGCCGAACACCACTCTTCATAGCGGCCTGCGAGGGGCACGAAGGAGTCGTGAAGATCTTACTAGGACGGAATGATATTAATTTCAATACTGCGGCTACTGATAGTAAAACGCCTCTCTTCGGAGCACCCTTGGTCGGAAATAAGGGCGTTGCGGAGATACAGCTGGAGCGGAAGAAGGTCGACCCTAACACTGTGGATAAAGAGGGCAGGACACCACTCTTCATAGCAGCCCGGAAAGGACATAAGGGAGTCGTTAAGATACTATTGGAGTGCAACGATGTCAACCCCAACATTGCTCATAAATATGGCCAAACACCTCTCTTCGTAGCCGCCTGGGCAGGACATGAGCTAATCGTGAAGATGCTGCTGGAACGCATGGATGTTAATCCCAATACTGCTGATAAATCTGGCCGAACACCACTCTACATTGCCGCCTACAATGGGCACGAGGAAGTCGTGAAAGTGCTACTGGAGCGGAATGATGTCGACCCCAACGCTATCGATCGATGTGGGGAAACACCACTCCTCGGAGCTACCTGGGGGCAACGCGGAGAAGTCATGGAGGCGCTCCTGAAAAAGGTGCATGTCAACCCTAACGTTGCGGATGTGCTGGGCCAAACACCACTCTTTCTGGCCGCCGGGGAGGGCTATGAGAGAGTCGTTGAGATGCTCCTGGCGCGGAACGATGTTGACCCCAACACTCCCAATCTGCTTGGCCAAACGCCACTCTTTGAAGCTGCCCGTGAAGGACACGAAGAAGTCGTCAAGATGTTGCTAAGACGATCGGATGTCAATCATAATAAGACCGACCATAGTGGAAAAACACCACTCCTCGCAGCGGTGTCGGAAGGCCATGCGGGCGTTGTGAAGATCCTACTGGAACGAGCAGATGTCAACTCCGATATGAGAGGTCTCACTGGTGCAACAGCACTCGTGCAAGCTCGGGAGTGTGGACATGATGCCCTTGTGAAATTCCTATCCGGACGTGGAAGTCTACCTCCCCCGTTGTTTGGGGATGAATACTCTCATCCCTAGAGCCGGGAGTTAATCGTCTATTCAAGAGCCTAAATTGTGTTTTCCTTTCCCACCGTTTACGCCATGTGTGATCCTCCACCTCTTATTACATCTTTAGAGCCAGTTTGGCGAAAACCGGGGGGGGGGGGCAGTGGCAGCCGTTCTGTTTTGTGACTATTTTACCTGTAGAAACGGTTGTTTCACAATTTTGGAACGGAAGGGAAAACGGACATTTGTATAGGGCAACGGAACGGAACTGTCCTATCTAAATATGATAGTTTCTTTCTTGCCGAGATCTAAAGTGTTCTTTATATTCGTATCGTGCTCCCGCGCCTAACACCGTCCACTAAATTTACCTTAAGATGTCGCCGTACTTCGTATCGTGTCGTATCGTATCGTACACTATGTAAGGGCCTGTTTGGCGGGAACGGAAGGCGGGCCAACCGTTCCGTTTCGCAACAGTTTCGCATATAAAAATGGTTGTCCTTCCGTTTTGAAACGGTCAGAAATGGTCACTTTGTATGGGGGAACGGAGCGGAACCGTTCCAACAAAACAGGCTCTAAACTCACCATTCGAACCATAAATCTCTACGAGTGATATCTGATGAAGCCGCGGTGGTTTTTTTATTTTGTTTATTTTATTATTTCCGTTCTATGGAGGGGGAATTGAGGGGCATAGATAGGGAAATTTGATAAATGATAGGGAAACAAGGGATATAATAGCGATAAACAACCATCGTGGGAGTAAGAATAGTAGTAACTTATACATGTATTTAAAGAAATAAAACAGAATATTAAAACGCTTTTTTTATATTTGTTTGCTCGTATTGGCGGGGGTATGACTAATTCCCTCCGCTTAGTGCCAGTATTGTTGAGCGTTGGTGTAGACTGGCTGCCGGTTCTCCGTGGCCGCCCAGGCGGGCATCGCGGGCTGCTGCTTCGCCGGGAGAAGCTTAGCCCGGCGGTTCTTGAGGTGCCTCTTGTGCACCAAAACAGACGGGGAGGGGGTATCGGCCGAGTAAGAGAGTGGCGAAGATTGTGGTGGTGTCTCCGGTCCGGGCATGGGCCATTCAGGAATAGTAGGCCATTCGGAAGGCGGAATCTCGAGATATGTACTAACGGCCGCTCTGCGAGCTTCAATGGCTTCGACAGACTGAACCTTAACCTCTCCGCGATTCTTGCTTCTGATTGACTTGCGGGTGTGGAGGACGAAGTGAGGAGGACTGCTGCCGGGCTTGCGCGGGGAGGGGGTGAAGAGGTGTTCAGTATTGGTGTTGTGAACGTCGAATTGGCCCGGGTTGGGAAAGGTAGATTTCTGGAATACGGGCGATTCGGGTGTGAGGGGATCTGAATCGACCGGATGGCGGAAGCGGTTTGGCGGGGTGAGAGAAGAAGAAAAATTTACTGTGTGCCCGGGCTCTTGTCTCTGAGGCGTTGCGCGGGGAGGGCTGCCATAGACCGTCGGCGAGAGATCAGCTGGCTTCGATGCTTTGTCGGTCATGAACGTTTCTCTCCCAATAATATTGAGACCCGTAGCCGGCTCGTACACGAACGGCTCATAGATCGACGGCTCTAAGATATCCGTAGGAGGAAGGATTGGGCCACGCTTGAATGCCGGGGGAATTCCATAAATCCTAGCCTTCAATATTTCATGAGGATCTGCCCAAGGCTCCGGAAGCGCAGACATCTCATGATCCTCTCTCCACTTTGAAACGGAAGGAAAAGGGCCATTTATATGAGGGGACGGAACGGAACCGTTGCATCGAAACAGGCCCTGAGAGTCCATGAAATAGCGGGGGGTGCAGCCCCTACGATACTCAGAGGGAGTGAGGCGGGGGGAGGAGCCATCCTCACTAATTTCCTCCTCCATTGGCTCCGCTTCATGGCGGTGTTCGGCGGACGCGGGGTGGTCTAGCTCCCCGGCATAGTGCAGCTCCACGAATTCAGGAGTAGCGGCGTACCCACGAGGGGGGTAGTTAAAATCATAGGATATACCGTCCACGACTCCTCCATGCTGAGACTTGTGATACCAGAGCCAATCCGGAAGTTGCCAATGCAGCGCCCCGGCACCATCCACGCCGTAGTCGTAATACAAGTAATTTTCCTCCGCAATTTCATCAGAGGCCATTTGAAGGATCGCCGGTCTGGGAGGAGTTGGCTGAGGAGCAAAAATCTTTAGCGCAGGGCCATCGGGAGAACGGAAAACCGGTTCGTCGGGCGAACACTCGAAAGAATTGACCGAATCCGCTGACTGATCTTGAGAGTCGTTGTAGAGATCCGGGGTTCCGGAATCTCCAGAGGAGGTAGAATGATTGGGCATCTGCTCTCTGGACCTTTCCATGATCGCCTCAGCTTGAGAGTGTTCGGCCGAGCTGAGGTGATTCTGACTCTGTTCGTTCCTGCGAGCCCTGAAGAATTCCGGAGTACGGCTATATTGTTCGTATCCGCGGGCTGTCGACGCATCCATGGTAAAGTCACCCGAATTCATCTTCTCGGCCATCTTGTCTTTGAGCTCTGCAACATAGGCGACAAGCCTGTTCATTCTCTCAACCGCTTGTGCCTTAGCATTCTCCGAAGAAGACATGAGATGAGTATGATCCAGGACGCAATCTTGCCGTTTCTGCTCATTCGAATAACACTCTTCGGGCTTTGGGTCCTCAATTGGAGGAAACGCTTCTTCAACATCGACTTGCACTCCCTCATTCGTAAACGTATCATCGCGATATGCTTGTTTACCGCAGAGCGGACGGGATGCGAAATTTTCATCGTTCTCTGGATATACAACAAAAGGGCGAGGAGGGATATTGTGAAGGCCAGTATGCGTGGGCTCATCATGGCGTGCCTCGAGAGCGAAATTTTCTTCGGCAATTTGAGCGGAATGGTAGGAGAATCCATCGAATTCATTGCTTTGTTGCTGCTGCTGCTGCTGCTCGCTCCATTCCTCCTCTTCTATACGCATTTGTCTGAGCGCCGCCGCTCTAAGATCTTCGGCATCGATAATACTGTGAAGCTGATAGGCGAGTTGTCTCTTTTCCTCCTTAAGCTTAACTTGCTTTTGATGGGCGGCCCAATTGCTTAGGGAAGACCAATGGTGCGCGGGTAGCGTGGCTGGAGGATTCATGGTAAAGGTGGAGTAGAAAGAGGCGTCTTGCGCGCACGGTGGCTGAGAACTCTGGAGGCGCTCATTATTCACGGTCGACCACGGACTGTATCCCGGAGGATGAAGAGGTTTCATTCCCTCATAAAACGACATTGGTAATGCTTGAGGTTGACTATGAGATGTCTGAGGATGAGAACGCCTTTTGAAGTTTTGGGAAGAGTCTGGGCGGTAGAGAGGAGGGAGAGATATGAGGGAAACATAAATGGAAATTGTCGGCGGGAGTTGCTCGAGGATGTCGGAGCAAATGGGTAGGGTGCGGAACAAAATTTTGTAAAGCTCACGCTTACCTTGAGATATTCAGTTATCAGAGAGCAAGGAGATGTGATGAATCAATGGCCGTAGCCGGAGGAGGTTATCGGAGACGGAGAGCGGGTATGCGGAGAGAAGGTGGGCGGAGATAAGGTAAGTAGGGTGGAAGATTGGAAGAGAGAAAGTTGTTGGTATGAAAGATTGAGTTTAGGGCGGGAAGGAAGCAGAGAACTGGCGTGTGGAGGTGAGAGGGGAGGGAGGGAAGGGAAGGGAAAAGAGAATATATAGGGGGAGAGAGAGGGACGGAGGTGGGTAGCCCTAGAGATCCCACTTGAAGCCTGACTTGACCTAGCGTTTTCGTTTGTATTTTCACACCAAAATCAAACGCCCCGTAAAAAGGTCGTCACATAGGGCACTACAATAGTGTAAACAGCCAAAGAGAAACAATGGGGGCTGCCCACACTGAATAGCACTTCCCCCCAGGAACAATGGTGCATTGAAAAGACGAAGACCCTATTTGGTTGCGATGGTTCCATTCCATTGTCCCATACAAATGACCATTTCAAAATGGAGAGAGGGCCATTTTCACAGCAGAAATGGTCGCCCAGGGCCAAGGGGATTGAAGATTCAATAGGAAAGCGAAAGAAAAGCGCAACATACCCCCATGCAATTGCTTATTATTCCCCATTCAGGTTGTAAAACTAGTATTCTTACTCGGCTTTCCATTTGCGAATAGCCGTATAATATCAATAGTTAATACTCATCCTTCCTATTAAGAAATTGCCCATACTATTTAGATGTTAAAATGGTTTTTGTAAACTCTTATTGAGCTTTTACTTGCGCGCAAACTAAGTCATGGTGCAATGGGCCTCAGATTTTAGTGTATTTTTTCATTGATCAGCACCATAACTCAGATGTCAGGAACGAACGAACCAGGACAGGATTGATTTTTCCTTATAGAAATGTCGAAAAGCAAAGCCGCTAGACGATAGGCCGTCATACTAGGAGTAGGTAGATGTGGGGTAATGGCCGTAGTCGGCGCATGGAAATGTCGGAAAGCTTGAACTATGGTGGGCTAGCTTAGTAGGAATTTACTAGCTAGCGGCCTAAGGTATATTTTTTAAAAGAGTTGCTAGTGAAAACAAAACAGGAAGTCTACCATTAGGCAGTGCTTTACGTTGTATGGCACTCAGGCGCCGTTTGACACCCCTGGAGTCAACAAAGGCGGTCGAGTGATGGGTCATGATCAAAGACACGGACATCTCCTACAACGGCGATAGTGTAGAATTTCCCTACAATACGCTAAATATTTCCTAGCAGTAATACCCCTAACTAGTATCGGCTCATCACCGCTGCTAGAAAATATTTAGCGTGATGTAGTGAAACCCACTGTCGCGATATCATGACTGCAGGGATGCCTCCGGGAGCGAACACGACCAAACAGCCCAAGAATCGTAATATACTCGTCCCCCGTAAGAAGTACTCGGAGACAGGGATTATAGAAATATATGGCAAAATGTCTGCGCGCGTCTGAGCGTCCATATAAAATACACCCCCCCTGTTTTCGGGTGCTTCTTTCTGAGGACGGGTAGTAATCCTTGCCAGAGTGGATAGTCAAACAAACACCCAAAAAAAAAAAACTCGTCAATTGCCTAGCACTAGTCATATATACATGGTAGGAGATAATACAGATGTTTCTCCCCCGGATTACAACTACTTTCCTTTTTTTACCCCATTTTTTGAGTTGATCTATCATGAATGTACGCAACGAAAGTGGGTAAGTTATACACCAAAGCCTTTCTACTCAAAAAAAGTTTGCCCTCTTTCTTTCTTTTCCCCCTAACCCCCAGTTTTAATACCTCCAATGACCACACATACTCAGGCCCCGGCACTAAGAAATTTGATCAACATCCGAACCTCCAAATTTTTAAAACCTTTCAAGGGAAGAGATCCTACTACTGGCATCTATCCGCTCTACACGTCAAAACAACATCGAACCTTTAGACTGGGCTTAATTTTACTTCTTTATGGTCTCAAGTTTGTTGGGGTTAACAGGAACTATATCTAAACCCCCCCCCCTCCCTGCGACAGCTAGCTATGATAATAAACTAAAATCTCGCCAGGGGTGGGTGGGAAAAAGTATCCGGATGAGATGAGACACGCCAAGACAAAATCTAACAATATTGATGTCGTTTGGAGAAAGTGTCCAGGCAAGATTGTACAATAGGAATCTTTATCGAGGCTGATACTATATTGTGGTTCCATTATTACGCTCGTTATGCTATTCACTTCTCTTGATTATTTCTGGTCTTTAGGTACTTCTTAACTTGGTAGATAATGCTACCGAATCGGGGGAGGTTAATTGGAAAAATCGGGGTTGGGTCTTGGCTTGTTCGGCTCGGATACTTTTTTCACCTCAGGCAATTTTTTTTTGTTTGCTTTTCGGGAGTGCGGGCATGGACGATCACTCGGGGATTAAATCGCTAAGGGGGTGGTGGGGGCGGCGGTGCGGAAGCTAAAACAGGCAAAGAAAATTAGGAGCGTTTAGGCCATCCTTTACCTCCTTTAGTTCCGTATAGTATGGATTTAAAGCATTAGTGGGGCTCCGACTCAGAAACGACTCTACAATAGAGTAATACCATGCTGTCCGGGGGGGATTTCTGTCCGTATTCTGGGGGTAAACTTCTATGGCAAGGACAATAATAGAAACAACTCTCAAGAGAGATATCGTGCGGTCAACCGTTTGAGTGAATTACAAGAAAATAGTAGAGTATTTGTTTTAGCTCAGATAAGGTGATCCTTAGAAAAATCTCACCAATTCAAAACGTTGTTGCCGGGAAAAGCAACATAACAAGGTTTACCCCGAGGATACGGAAAAAAAAAGTAGCAAATTATATTTCCGCAGAATTAGCACAGCGCAATTGGAAGAGAGGATGACTTGAATAGTAACACAGTTGAAAGCATGCTCGGTACTATCCTAAGGTTATACAAGGCCACAAGCAACATATGTTACTGTACTTCCAACATCAAATCCCTCTACCCACCACCCCTCCTAAAAACACCCCACCACAATCTCGTCGCGGCAGCCCAAATCCTGCCCATCCACCCAGTCAACCATCTACTGTGAACCGCAGCGCAACGAAACTGTCCACTCACCCACTAACCCACTCACAAACATCCCAAGTAAACCCGCCAGTCCACCCCTTCATCTTAGCCAACTTCATACGCCAGAACCCAAGCCCTTCAAGCCGTGCTTCTGTACCGGCAATAGCGGCTCTACGGCTCGCGACGGATAATCTCGATCTTAGGTCTGTGAGAAAAAATATTCGGGGGGTTGGAGGAGGAGGGGGAGGTAGAGCTGGTAGGTTTGCGATCTGGTAGGAGGACATTGAGGGTATCTGGTGGGGTGGTGGTTAGTTGAGGTTTTTTAGATATTACGAGGGAGAAGATTTCGCGTTACTTTTTTGAAGAAAAAAAAAATGAAAATAGGGAATAAAAGTTTCGTCTGGTCGGGTTTTATTTCGGCGGCGGTGGCACTGGTGGGAGAAGATTGAGAGAGGGAGGGAGGGAGAGAGGGAAGGCGAGATTTCAGTCTTTGATATTTTCTGCTAAGGGTTGGTGACGCCGTGACCTACGGAATTCGCTATGATACAGGATAAGTACGGTGCGAAATCGCTGTATGCTCTGGAATACCACAAAATATTGGGCTTATTGATGGAAAGAGCCAAAGGGTTGCTCGGTGAGCCAGAATGTCATGATATCAAGTATGCTACCGTTCCTAGAATAAGCAACTAGAGCAGAGACAACGTAATCAAATAACACCCCCTAAATTACGGCGCCGCCGATAACATAGGTTGTGGTGATAGGCATAACTATAGTTCGAGGACTGTAAAATTCCGCTAGCCTTATATGGATGGAGGTTATAATTCCTAGAGATCCCCCACTGACATTGCAACACTTAATTTAACACTCGCACTAACCCAGGCAAAGCCAATCACGACCATTACCAACCCTATAGAAATAGACTAAGCGCATCATAGTCCGCGAAAACAAAGAGGAGGAAAAGAGTAAAATCTCTAATTACCACACTGCCGCCGGCTAGCACCTCCGGAAAGAACAATCACCCGAATCTAGCTGACTTGGCTTAGCCGCTCATCCTGACTATCCATATACCACACACAGCCCGACCCTTACAAGTACAGAGAATAACCTCCGATTCTACTGCCATCACTATGAGCTGGCACCATCTCCCGCCCATAATGCCTCTTCCATGACCCACGCAAGATTGTCTCAACGACCCTATGCCCCGAGTACTTGTAGTGCAGATCAAACGTGCGATCCAACGGCGAGCGGCCTTCGTTATCTAGGACTGTGAAGTCTGCACCCATTGCCAGCAATACTGCTGCGGTAAGATAGCATCCACGGCTAGCAGCCCAATGCAGCGCGGTATATTTGTTGTTGTCAGGGCAATCAACTTCAGCACCCGCATTTATGAGCATGAGTGTACACTGGCCTTTGTCCCCTGATGCCGCGACGAAGTGTAACGGTGTAGCGCCTGAGGGATTCCGGTGGTTGACATCTGCTCCTAGATCTAATAATTTCTTTAGGACCCCCGGGTAGGGCCCTTGCGCCGCCCGGTGGATGAGGGATGAGCCGGAGGTGTCCTCCGCATGGATATCCTCGCCGTGGGAGATGAGAAGTTCGATTAACTCTGCGGAGGGTCTTGATAAAATCGGTCTATAGCGTGGGTCGTTTCCACGGGGGTTTGCACCGTATTCTAAGAGGATTCGAGCGGTTCCTAACTGATCCGCCGCGCATGCCCTATATAGTGGCGTCTCCCCATGGATGCTACCGATATTTGGGTTCGCGCCTGCCTCAATAAGGAGCTTAATAATCTTTTGGTTATCGTAGGCAAAGAATAGCGCGGTCTGTCCGTCAAGGGTTTGAGAGTTTGGGTCTGCGCCTAACCGCAAAAGAAGCTTTACTCTCTCGACGTCGCCCTCCTGGGCTGCCCGATGAAGTGGGATTTTTCCGAGAAAGTCCGGGGCCGAGAAATCCGCCCCACGGTCTCTAAGCATACATAAAAGCCGCCGCACGTTTCTTGACGAACGTCGATTATATAGGAGGTGGTATACTAGCGTCCCAGTTCGGAACCCTGCCCTGGTGACATTTGCTCCCGCCTGGAGAAGAAGGAACGATATTTGATCGTGGCCTGATGCTATCGCGCCCCGGAGAGCTTCCGGATCGACCTTTCCTTCGCTGTCCAAGCCCACTCTTTTTGAAAGCAAGAGCTTCACTAGCGGTACATGTCCCCGAAGTGCCGCCCATTGCATTCTTGTCATCGCCCCGCTACCAGGAGGAATCAGGGCACGCTGGTGGAGAACTGGGGTGAGCAGAAAACATAGGCCCTTATTCGCTCGGAGGAGTTTCGCAATAGTGCAACCATCGAGGTATCCGCTGATTATAAGAACAAGTTCGTTCGGAAGACGGCCGAGTGACATTGAAGGGGGGTAACTGAGTTGAGATGAGGTTGAGATAAAGTCTTGGAGGATGTGCTCGCCAAGCCTGATGTTTCCCGGTTGCAGGACGCGAGCTGGGTTGAAATCCAGGGCAGGTCAGCAGAAATCCCCCCTAGAAACTTTAAGGTGGTCCACAGAGCGGCAACGGGGGTCCTAATTTACGACATTCCCTCAGGTTTTAACTAAACTATATCCTTCAGGTCACCTCAGCCCTAAGCAAGTTTTTCCTCGTGCGATAAGCCTTGCTCCTACCGGGAGTTAGAGCTACGTCATAGTCGAATCGTAAGTTACTAGTAATAGCCGCTAGTTATATGAGCAAGCAACGCGCTGTGCGCCTAAATATGATGGCTCAGCACAGTTCCGACAGAACCGGAATTACTAGTACTCGGGTAGTTCCATGTCACGCCATACTCCTAGAAACCCGGACACCAGTGGGTCGATGCAACCGAAACAGCCAAAAAAAGCGACCTTGACAATGAGACCCGTCACCTCTCAAAAAAGCATTAGAAATTTGAGAAACGAGTTCCTGGGTAATTAGAGCACTACAAACCTAATGTAGCCTCAGATTTTTATCAATTCTCTTTGTTCCGTTGATATCGGTATTTTAGACTTCTCATCAGACTCATTTAGAATGTTGTGCTGTGCTTGTATTATACCGTCGGTGTGGATTTATGATATAATATAATACCAACTCGAGATACACCGTAGGCTCCCGGCTCACGGAACGCTCAAACTCTCTGATAGCCTAACTTGATAGACAAGCTTCCATACAAGCACTGCCGAGGTACCGTACCGGACTCGACAACTCCGAGCGGGAGGGGAGCAATGTACTTGGGCGCAAATCAAATACTACTCGAGTACCGGTATTCCAAATGGGGGCGCGGCCACGGTCGTCCCCAACCCACTGCTAACTTACCCACCACCACCACCACAACAGCCGCGCACAAAATACTTTCAATTTTTTATTTTTATATCTCTTTTTCCCGGAGGCTACCTTCCAGAATAATAATTTTTACTATGATATTTTTCCTGCTAAGAAGCTATGCTATTGCTCCCTCACCTATCGACGGTTGATAAGCCACAATCGTTTGCAAGTATCATAGCAGCCACTATCGTGAGCATTTCAAGTACTTATCATACCAGTAATTTACACCAGAGCAAAACGGTCAAATACTGTATCAAACCCGACAAAATCACTGATTATGTCATAAACCCATAACTCTAATCCATCTTTTCCAGATGTACTCGTACAGTACAGCGGCAGCATGACTGTAACGAACCGACCGCGGCAGCAAACTCAGTTCACTTCTGGGAGGATAACAATTTTGGAGATATTAAAAATAAAAATAAAAATAAAAAGTGAGGGGGGGGGCAAGAGATAGACATTTGATATGAAAAAGGGTGAGAAGGGTCCGGCCGTATGAATGCGGTATCCGAAACCCCCATTAGGATAGTGGCTCATGTGTTTGGGTCATTCTACCAGCAAGAGTTCTTCGGTTGCTATGGTCTGCCTAATATAAGCCTGAATACCGTGCCTGCTACATTAGGTATCTAGGAGTTTTCTATAATCTTGGTAGCAGTACTAGTATGTACATGAAAACGCCTTCGGTGGCTCTGATAAGTGTCATAAAGCAACAGAAGATATAGCATATGACTGATGGAGAGAATACTAATGAACCGTCAGAGTTCTTATCATCGGAAAATCCCCAACCATACTAGTACTGTATCGTCATCGACACATACCTTAAGTTACAAGCAAATAGAAAAATAGCGACCGTGATAATACATACACATATCCGATCAATTGGCCGTTAAAGTGCAAATGAAGTGGGTTCTATAATGCATCAAATCACAAGAGGGTACAGAGAAGGAACAAGAGAGAGAAAGAAAAAAAAAATAGACGCCGGGAATACCGGTACTATCACCAAATCCTCTTCGCCGCCATGCTATACCTCCTCACAGTCTCCAACCCTGGGCCCGGTGGGATCGGCCTTGAATCCCTCTCCCGTGCTAACCTTGCTCCCTCGGGATCATCAGCGTAAATCCATTTCTTTTGGTCTTCGTTAACTTCAACGGTGCCGAACCCGCCTACCCTTCTAGCGCCGGTCAGGAAGTTCATTCTCTCTCGATCTTTCATGCCCTTATACCTTTGTCTGGCGAAGGTCAGTAGACAGATTCCTAGGACAAGTTTGAGGGCAAGGAAAACGAGGAAGAAGCCGATGAAGAATATCAATAACATTGCAGTTGCCACAAGGTTGTCGGGCAAGGAGGTAGGGAGAGAGGTTGGAGAATGACCGAGGGCTCGGCGGAAGAGGACATCGATGTTTGTTAAAGCTTCAGTTGTAGTGCGGGATGTGTGGGATTCGCTTAGAGAAGTTGTTGTTGAGGGCATAGGAAGTGGGGCATGTGTTGCTAGAAACATTTGGTATGTTTGGAGACTAGCGCGAATGAAGAGGCAGGCTAGGGGGATCACCGGTAGGCCAAGCCGTTTTGTTAGGTTTTGATCGGCAAACGCCTGCTCACCATTAGCTTGTGGAGTAGGATTTGAGGAGAGAAAGGAGGGATACATGAGAGTAGTAGTCTTTGGATAAGACGTCTAGGAACCTTTCGTACACAGCGGGACGGGTATTGTTAAATTTGGTAATGTATGCATGCTTTAACCAGTCGACGAGCATTTCGCTTCCAAGAACTAGAAGGAATGGCCCCATCACTTGGCCAGTCCATTTGGGGAACAAGGTAAAGCTCTTGGGCATTATGCCTGCTCCACTGGCACTGGAGGTGTCTGGTCCGGCTAACGACCACACACCTGTTTCGACGAGATTCCGTGACGCGATTATAATCAGCATCAACCATAGCTGAAACCGCTCAACAATGTCGGCACAGGTTAGTTGAAAGAGGTTTTCTTTCTCAAATTTCTTGAAGACAGTGGATTTGATCTCGACGAATTGGACCGAGAGGAGAAGTGTAACGAGAGCGTTGGAATATGAGTTCACAGCGACATTGAGGGTGATAACTTGATAGAATAGGGCCGTCGAGTGAGCCGCTGCGGTCGCCTGTTAGCCTACAGATCCAGCATTCAGCGTGGGACATAGAAAGATGTTACTATTATAAGCCAAGCCTAATAGGAAGAACCCGAAAGGTCTCAATATCTTGCTGCGCCCGTCTGGCCCGCGTTCAAGCGTTTCCTTAGAGAAGAGACATTCAAAAATGTCCTGTCCCAATGCGGAACACAACTTATCGCTAATCTATTGGTTCCTATGGAATTAGAGAATGTTTGATCTAGAAAAGCGGGGAGGACCCCAAACCTCTAACATGTTATATATGACATATAACTTGACACCGTTCTGACCTCTGATCGAATGATACATCCGACTAGCATCGAACCTCATCAGTATCCAACATGTACAAAAAACTACTAATCCCCTTAATATATCCGCCTTGTGGCTAGGCAAAAGGTCTGAAACCCTCGCCGCCTTCCTTCTAGCGCTGAGAAGAGTTTTATCTCCTTTGGATTTTTCCCACTTGTTCACGTCCGCTTTAGTTATATTGCTGCTACTCCTGCCTCTAGGTTTGTGACCTTTCGCATCTCTTCTACGCGTGCAATGCTCGATTAAGCCCCCCCACCAAAACGCACAGAGTAAACCTAGAGCTCGCATGAATCGTAGTGGTAGTATTGTAAACATGTATAGCCAACTGTCTAAACAAGCGAGAGCCCCAAACCATAGCGCACCCTCAAGTTTGTGTGGAAGAAGAAGGACATTCATTATTCGCTCAATCGCAATCTCTGCAGTATCATCTGGATGGTGCTGTGGTGGGCCGTAGGCTTGTGTCTGCTGGTGCAATCCCACTTGTGGCGGAGATGGAAAATTCAGAGATGGGGAAGGGCTCGAGGATGTTGGTGAGGAGAGAGCCAGAGATAGATATGTTTGTAAAGGCAGAGGTGGGAAAGATGCTGGTGTATGCGTAGCGGATTTTAAGAGGTGTGTGGTCGTAGGGGGGTGAGACCGTGCTGAGGAAACTGTTCCATTCTCTCGATGCGTATGTGCTGAATGGCTTGTTGGGTCATTAGAACCATCGGGGCCGAAAAGTGGTACTAGGGGAAATGTATCGGAGGTCTTCTGAGGAGAAATTGTAATTCCTAGCTTCTCGGTGGTTCGCCCTCGCTGCTGTTGAGATGGCCGGTTATTGGAACTTTGGGTATTGAGCTGTAAGACACGTGGGGACGACCGTGACCGCTTCATCCCCGGAGGAGCTGAAAGTGTGCGCTCCTGGAGTGTGAGATGGGGGCGTGCGGCCGATGAGACCTTAAAGGTCATCGGTGAGGTATTGAACGGATTTGTTGTCGACCTGTAGCGCGACCTAGATGTTCCCAGCAGTTCGGGCGATGTAGGTAAACGGGTGAATACTGGAGAAGCTGGGCGAAGTAAAACTGGTGCTCCTGGGTTGTCGCTCACAAGCTCCCCTAGCCGAGTAGGGGAGAGCTTAAGAACCTTGTCAGCTTCAGTAATAGGTGTTCCAACAGCCCAGGGTTTCTCTTTGCTTTTGGTTAGCTCCAAAGTCGGCTCGTCCGTCTTAGATACCCAAGAATCCTCGGACGAAGCTGTTAGCGATGCATGTTGAAGCGGAGCTACCAGGCTGATCGACTTTGAGCCACTATCCCGATTTCCGTTAGTACTCCCCACTGACCCATCTTGCTCCGTGTCACCTTCCTCCGCTCTGTAGCGCCCCTTCAAGTTTTCCTGAGGTTCACCGGGGGTGCCGTTCTTCAGAGGTTTGTCCCTCAGAGCGTCATCGGGAGGCTGAAACTCATGGACAGAGAGAAGGGAAGGTGTCGCAGCAGTGGCGGGAGTCGAATGAGGGCCTTCACGGTGTTGAACCTCTGGAGTAGCATCGGAGGTCATTCTGGGAATCGAAGTGTTGGCCCTGGGCCTGCCGTTCCGGGCTTGGTCTTGCCGCTCAACTTGCCGTTCTTGAGGATTCGTGGTTTTTCTGGGAGCTCGTGCCAAGACCTGCAGAGATCAGTCCGGGTAACTTTGTCTTCACCCTCGATCACGACTGTTCCTTTAGCATAAGTTCGCATGTCTGGCCTAACTTACCGTATTTGGTTGAATAATTTCGACCAACTACCGTACTGGGTGATCGCCAAGCCCTGCAGGTAATCCGAGCGGGTTGGTGAGTGCATCCAGGCCAACGAGGAAATACGGTACTGTAGAGTACTTGTACTCGGATACCGTAGTTTGTGCTCTTACGGTATTGCGGCCTTCCCAAAGGTTGCGAAAGGGGCCCACAGTTCTCCCAGCTTTTGTTTTCTTTTCAGAGCTTGATTACGCAATAGCATCTACCGGGGGCCGTGCTAAGAATTTCGCTCTGAAGAATCAGATATACTATAAATTCTCAAATTCAGTAGCTTGCTAAGTGCTAATTAAACAGAGAGCTCTGAAAAAGAAAAAAAGTATTCGCAACCTTTTGTCCAGCGAGTCCTCCGCAATCTTTAGGAAAAGCATAATAGCCGACGTTGCGTCGAGAGCCTCCACCCTGCTCAGTGTAAAAACAAAAACAAACAACAGATGACATCTTTCTATGTTACAGTAAGGTTAGGCGATTGTGCTTTAGAGTACAGTACTCGAGTAGAGTATTGCGATGTTAGGTTACCGGTATTTATGATTTGCAACCAGCCCTACCACTCCCATCCCCCGGGAGTCACCTCGTTCCTCGCCACAATTTTATCGAGATCCCCCATCCGCCCCCTTCCCCTAGCGCTCCCTCCCTCCACCCCAAAAATGTCGACCAGGCAGCTGGCCCCCGCAGCCGCAAGAATCGGCACGCCGGGATGACCCGCGACGACGTCAATCATTCCGCCCCCAGCTAGTATATTGACTATTTGAGCAGTGCGCGCATCCCATATGAAGATATTGCCGTCGTCAGAGCCTGAGACGACGTATTCATCTTGCTGACCGAAGAAGGTCACATCCTTCATGGTTAGGATGTTGGCGTGACCGAGGTAGAGGGCTGAGTGCTGGGGGGGGGGTGTGAGGGTGTGCGGGTCCGGTTGATGGTGGGTTTGGTGGAGGGGGGGTGAGGGTGTGGAATAAATGGAGGGCGTGGTGGAGGAAGTGTAGATGGGAGGGCAGATGGCTAGGAGTAGGGTTGGGAGGATGGTTATTTTTAGGTGTGGGGTTCGAGGGGAAGAGGGGGAGTCCATTAGCGTCCGGAGAAAGGTTATTAGGTCGCTCTCAGAATTATACAAGGTGTTTCCCCAGAGGTCCCGGATTGGATGAGGACTTGCGTTTATGAGGAGGCCTGTGAAGTATTCCCTCAACATCCCTTCCTCATCCCTATCCCCATCCCCGTCATTACCATCATCACCAAACCGAAACCCAAGCCGAGCTCTTTGCTCCCCCCTGACAACCTCCACCCCCCCCTCTCTCCCTCTGGCGGCAACCCCACAAGCCAACTTGAAAACACGATATCCGACATCATGCATATACTCCAATTCCTCAAAGTCTTCCTCGTCATCATCGACCTGCCCCAGCAGCACTGTATGGGCATAGTACCCCACAGCACGCACCCAATCTCGGGCCTCGCGGCGCTGACGTACACTCTCCCGGCGTTGATCTAGGCGGCGATACTCAGCCTCGCTCTCGGCGAGGGCGGCCGGGGTGAGAAATTCAAAGTTACGCTGCTCCTGCAAGAGCATCTTACGACGGATACGGCGGTAGGTATCTGTTGCCGCGGCCAAGATGTCGTTTGCAAGTTCCTCTTCCGCTTCCGGGGAAGAAGCAGCGGTTTGGAGGGTTGAAAGTTTTTGTTCAATGGTTGTGAGTAGGCCAGCTATTGTTGGGGGGTGGCGCTCCTGGAAGGGCGTGCTGGGGGTCTGGTCTCGGTCCTGGAGCTGGTCTGCGGCTTCGGCTTCAGATTCTTCTCCTTCACGGGAGAAGTGGAGGAAGGAGGAAAATGATGAACGATCGCGGTCTGGCTCTCGGAGCCCCTTGGGGATTGATTCATCGGTGCTGTCTCTTCCGGCGTGACTGCTGCTGCTGCTCGATCCAGGATCGGATGCGTCTCTGTCCCTACGTTTGTCCGGGCCCCAGATTTCCTTCCTCTGCTCATCGCTGCCATTACTGGGCTCTTCGGGACTCTGGTTGATGCTGAACATGTATACCCCATCTCCGGCCCAAGAGACAAGTATGTTATCCGGATGCGCATCTGAGATCTTGCAAGACGTAATGTGCGGATCCACCCATCCCCCACCGCTGCCAGGCCTGGGAACAAACTTCCTAACACACCTTGTTGCCGTATCCATAACCGTAGCGCTAGCAGTAGGGCTAGAGCTAGAACTCCTCCCAGCACCCCTCTCGGCTGCCAAATCCCTCCCAGACATTCTCCTATCGTGCAAAAAGCAATGCAAATTCCGGCCACCCAGCGCAATGTAGAACGGCTGACTGGTCGAACAAGAAATGGCATGCAGCTCAATCCCCCACGGGCGGTAGCTTATCAACGGAGGCGCTCTGCGACTGGTTGCACCATCCTCGTCCTCGTCATCAATCACGGTCATGCCATAGTGCCCCCTAACACCCCTACTCATGCTCCCAGCTGGCCTAGCGTAGAACTCACTTGGCTGCCTAAGGTCCCACTGCCTTACAGTCCCATCCTCGGAGCAAGTCAGAAATGTATACGGATTCTCTTCAGTCACGATCTTCTTAACCCGCGAGGTATGGCATTTGTAGACTCTGTGCTGGCTCTCCGCGTACGAATGCAACCGCAACGGGACGATGTCATAGGCGGCAGCGGTCCTCTCTTCGAAGGAAAAGTCCTGCTCGACCGACGACGTGGACGTAGGGGGGAGTAGCCGATTCGATTTGTTTGCCGCGGAGCTAAAGCTCGCGGACATGTACTCGACGTCGAAGATGCGGACTTGGGCGTCACCAGCCGCCGTGAGTATCGTACGGTCGGAGGAGTGCGGCATGAACTTTACGCTGAAAATGTGCTCTGTGTGGCCCGTATCTATACGGTACGCGTGTTCAGAGCGAAGTCTGGATACACGGTGTGGACGTTGACTAGTCTGTCGCCACTGCCGGAGGCTAGGAGTTCGCCATTGCCGGACCAACTTTTCACTCAATTAGCCCTATCAACAACGTAGCAGGTTTCAGAGGGGGGGGGCACCAGATTGTGTTAATACATCCCACATGTCCGGAGAGCTCAGCCACCAGATCCAACCTGTCGATCCAAGAACGTGAACCGTAGAAACTAGCATTGGACCCAATCTTACGGGCACCATCGAGCTCTCGATAAAATTTTCTTCCCTCCATTGGGGAATTTTCGGTAGAAGAAAGAAAGAAAAAACTATGCGATAGTGGGAAGGAGGAAGAAGAGAAGGGAGTCGTTCAGAGGAGGGGAGGAGAAAAAAGGAGAAAAAGGAGAGAGAGGAAAGACGACACTATTTAGAGAAGTAAAAAAAAAAAGGACAAGCAAACTATACGGTGGTGGGAAGAAGGGAGAATAGAAGGAAGTTGTTCAAAGGAGAGAAGAAAAAAAGAAAAGGAGAAGAAGGAGGGGAGAGAAAGGACGACACTATTTAGAGAAGTAAAAAAAGGACAGGCAAACTATACGGTGGTGGGAAGGAAGAAGAGAAGGAAGTCGTTCGGGGGGAGAGAAAGGGGGGGAGAAGGAGAGAGAGAAAAGACGATAATATTTGGAGAAGTAAACATAGGGAAATCATCGGAGTGCGGGAATGCATACGCGGCACACACATATGCATTTCCAGAACAGGTAGCAACACAACCCAGTACTCGTATGTTCAAGGGCTCTTTTTTTTCCCACTTTCACCATTTGCTTTCCGTCAAGAGTTTGCCTCGTTTATTTCCTTTCCCCTTCTTCCTTATACTCTGCTTTCCGTCTTATTTTTCTTTTTCTTTTCTTCTTCCAACGCACCAGAATTACATAAGTTAAATGTCTTGACGGTCGACTTTATGAGGTATCATAGATCAATCGAGAGAGGGAGCCGCTGCAGCACTGGGTTTCAGATAACGTTAAGTCATAAGGATACGCTAGTAGCGGTCCGCATACCTTGTTTCCCAGCGTTAGGTGCGTGATGTTGTATTTGTCATTTTGTATCATCAAATCTCCCTCGTCGCTCGATCGGTTCCAAATGTTGAAAATTCGGTGTGCGCGATGAGAGGGCTGAAGAGAAAGTAAAGACTGGTTGACCGTGAGAACAGTATAGTTCGTAGAAGGATTATAATTGTTCGATGTCCCTTGTACTGTACATTGCTACTTAGGTGCCTGGCTACGGTATTTATGCACATGAGAGGTGTCTATAGAGGTGTTTATATACATGGCCAATGGTTTGTGAGTCTCACTGTCCCCCGCCATACATACTTTCGACACATTGGAGCCATTTTCCCCACGCCAAACCTACCGCGGTTTGTGATGGCCAAGTGGTTGTTGTGGTCTATGTAAATTATCTGTACATCTGTCCCATCTGCCCTAACTTAGCCATCAATCAATTCTCACTCCCCAGCAGCCAAGGCAGTCTCTCCCAAAACTCATCGCCGATTATGTCCACGTACTCTATTACTATCTTAGCCTTTCTCGCACGCTTCTCTTCCTTTTTCCTCTGTGTTTTTGATTTGAATTTTGGAACCGCTGTGGATTCCTGCTCCTCCTCATGCTGCTTCTGATGCTCTTTCCTCTCTCGCGGCTGGGTAGGGACGCTAGGTCCTGCTGTTGCCGTTGCCGTTGCGTCCTCCTCCTCGCCCTCCAGGGCTCGATAGTCTCTATATACCACGCTTCCCTTCCTATACATGGCCGGCTCATTATTGTAATTAATCCCGAACCGTGAGAATAATATTTCATTCTTGTCTGCCGAGGATGTTTTCTAACCGATCAGCCCGTTCCCACCTGATAGTTAGTCGCAACTCTCCCTCCCTGCAAACGAGGAAAAATCTAAAAATAAAATCTAAAATATATAAGAGACATACCTCTAACTCATCGGCCGCCTCCTGCCTTTTCAGCCCACCCTTGAGCACAAGCGCCCAAAAAGTAGTATTGTATAGATTATTGATATGAGTATCAACCTGCCTCCAAGAGAAATAATGCCTAACATTTTTCACAAGCGGGTAACAAGTGGCGCGACAATCGAAGCTGGGGGGAGCCAGCAAGGGCTGCTCCTCTTCCCCTCCCTCCTCGCCGGCGAAGTACTGAGGCCAGAGGAAAACGTACCACCCTGTGAACGTGGACACCACGGTGCTCACGAGCTTTTCCTCGCGCCGATCAAAGAGCGCGCACTCGCGCGGGAGCAAGAAGGAGAATTCGTCCGACTCGCCGAAGGCTACGGCTATGTCGGGGATGTTGCGCATGGTGGCGCTGGCGCTGGCGTTCATGAGGTGGAGGGCGCGCGGATCGTTGGGCTTTTGGAAGTTCTGGCTTGCGGCAAATTTGGTGAAGGAGCGGCCGTCCAAGCGAAGGATTATGTAGGTGTTGAGCAGGAGGTGGCGGGAGGTTTCGAAGTTGCGGACGTATTCGTATCTGGATTGGGGGGGTTGGTTGGTTGGTCAGTTGGGTAATGTGTGTGTGGGGGG
>Ga0307507_10003515_pt1 | contig 30128 bp, 5 predicted proteins | sample 7_EM_MG_FD_207223 | JGI IMG/M metagenome (GOLD analysis project Ga0307507, IMG submission 207223) | Populus trichocarpa ectomycorrhiza microbial communities from riparian zone in the Pacific Northwest, United States - 7_EM | ecosystem: Host-associated > Plants > Roots > Unclassified | place... | reverse complement strand
TCTTCTCTTCCTTCTACTTCTACAGGTGGAATTTGATGGATCTCCTGAGCTCGCTTAGCTCACGTGGTCAACCCAATTGGTTACAAGCAACTGTGTCTACTATATTACAGAACCTTATTCAGACAGTCCCCCTTAGGTAACTTATTTTTTAGTAATCCTTCTTTATTAATGCTACCTAACCTGTTTTCTTCTAATACTCCTATACCTTTCTTATAGCGTTCTTTAGGTTATCTAATAGCTTCTAGGTAGTCTTATTACAGCCTATTTACTTTACTTTATACTATATTTTACTATTAATGTCCTTATAACTAATCATCCTTAAACCCTCCCATTCATCCTCTTTTTGTCCTCTGTATATATCTGCCTTATAAACTAGTAGCTTAATATTCCCGTATACTGGCTCTAGTATCGCGATATACTATATAGGGTAGATCTTCATTTTCTCTAGTAAGTTAAGTCTATACGTAACTTCTAAGATTTTTACTTTAACTGTAAATGGTCCTAGTCTAATATGGTCCAACTTCTTACTTAGCTATTAACTTTTAAAATTTTTATATAGTAGCTATACTTTATCTCCCTCCTTAAAATCTAGTCCCTTAGATCTCTTAGCATTATAGTACCTTTTTATTCTTTCTTATACTAGTTTGGCTATTTCCTTAAGGTAATTATAAAGATTTATTAAGTTCTCCATTCTTTCTTTAGCTATGCTACTTATTTTCTTTACTTAATGTAGCAATAACAATATTCTTAGTTTATACCCGTAATTCGCCTTAAAAGGTAATATGCCTATCCCTTCCTATAGTATTATATTATATATAAACTGTGTAACTAGTAATAACAATACCTAATTATTCTGTGCGTGGTTAATATAGTACCTTAAGTACTATTCTAATGTTTAGTTTAGTCTCTCTATTTAACTATCTGTCTATAGGTAATATACTATTAACGTAGCTGCTTAAACCCCATATTCGGCTAAGAATACCTCTTAAAATACTGCTATAAATCTTAGATCTCTATCCAATATAATTTTTGTTAGTGCCCCGTATCTTGCGAATACTTCTTTAACATAGATTCTAGCTACATCCTCCGCTAGGATTTCTTCTATATATGCTACAAAGTAGCCCCACTTAGTTAACTTATCTACTATTACTAAGATCGTCTTATACTCTTATGCGGTAACAGGATCTCTTAACTTTAGTAACTTTATAACAAAGTCCTATAATATAACCTCCCATAGTCTTTCTGGTATTTTAATAGGTTATAGCCCTCTATACGGCTTATACCTTATTAGTTTATTCCTCTAGCAATCTAGACATTCCCTTATAACTTATCTTGCTAGTCCCTAAATTCCTTAAATAATATATTCCTTTTAAAGTCTTAACACTAAGCCTATAGCCCCGTTGTGTCCTTAAGTTATTCCCTTATGGAATTTACTAACAAACTCCTTTGCTATTAACCTTAGTATATATATGGTTTCTTAGTTCTTGTACTGCTCTAAGTCTAGATCCTTACTCTATGCTTCTTAGATCTTTTATAGCCAATCGCTCTCTAGCGTTTTATAAACTTATTCTAGTCCTTTTACTATAGCTGCTAGTTTTGGATAGTTATACCTAACCAATCTATCTTCGTCTTTTTATAATATAGCGCCTAATGGTTTTCTATTGTTCTATAGCTCTACCCTTCTACTAAGTACATCTACTCTTGCGTTTTTAGTTCCTTTAGTATACTAAATTTTAAAATAATATTCTGCAAGTATTTTTGCCTATCTAACCTGTCTTTAATTAAGTTTTTTTGTTATTAGGAACCCTATTAGGTTTTTATAATCCATTTTAACTATAAATAGTTTCTCTATACCTTATAAGAATACTCTCTACTCTTTAATTACTATAACTATACCTAATAACTTTTTGTTATAGATATTATAGTTTAACTCTAGTAGTGTTATCTTCCAACTATAATACGCTACTAGATGCCACGCGTTCTAGTGCTTTTATAGCAAATATGCTCCTAATACAAAGTCTAATATATCTATTTCCATAACCATGTCTAACTTTGGTTAGTAAATCTTAAGGATTAGATCCTAGGTAAACAACTCCTTAAGTTCCTTAAACAGTTTCTTTTACTTATTGCCCTATATCTATAGTTCCTCCTTCTTTATAAGTCTTATAAATGGCTTAATGTTCTTTAACCACTATGCTATAAACCTCCTATAGTAGTTGCAAAACCCTAAGAACAATCTTAACTATATAACGTTCTCTAGTTCCTGCTAACTTACTATAGCATCTACTTTCTTTGGATCCATACTAATCCTATCTAGTTTAATAATAAATCTAACAAAATCGGTCTTCCTAGTAAAGAACTCGTATTTCTTAATTACTACTGGCATCTTTTCTTCCTATAGTCTCTTTAAGACCTACTTAATATATTCTCCGTGCTTTTCCTTATTTATTAAGTAGATAATAATATTATTAAGGTATACTATAATAAACTTATTAAGGTGTTCTCCTAATACACTATTAATTCGTTTCTAAAACGTTACTAGTATATTTATAAGTCCGAACTATATAACTAATAGTTTATATAGTCCTTCCTTTAACCTAAAGGCTGCTTTCTATTTACTACCTTCCTTAATCCTAATCTAATGGTATGCCTACCTTAGATCTATCTTTATAAAGATTTACGCATTACCTATCCTATTTTAGATTTTACTAATTAAGGGTAAAGGATACCTATCCTTTCTTATAATGCTGTTTAACTGTCTATAGTTAATACACATTCTAAGTTTTTCGTTTTTCTTTGGGATAAATAACACTGAATATCCCGCTAATAACTACAATAGTCTAATATACCCCTTTTATAGGGTTTCCTGGACAAATTCCTTAAGTGCCACTAACTCTGTTTTAGTAAGTTTATAGATTAAAAAGAACCTTAGACTTATTTCTAGCTCTAATTCTATCTCCTAACACACTATTAATTCTTTTTTGAAATGTTGCTAGTGCATTTATAAGTCCGAACTGTATTATTAATGGCTTGTATAGTCCTTCCTTTGACCTAAAGGCTGCCTTCTACTCGTCTCCTTCCTTGATCCTAATCTGGTAATACGCCCACCTTAAATCTATCTTTGTAAAGATTTGTACATTACCTATTCTATCTTGGATTTCGCTAATTAAGGGTAAAGAATACCTATGCTTTCTGGTAATGCTGTTTAACTATCTATAGTTAATACACATCCTAAGTTTTCTGTTTTTCTTAGGGACGAACAGTACTGGATATCCTGCTAATAACTATAATGGTCTAATATATCCCTTTTATAAGTTCTTCTGGATAAACTCCTTAAGCGCTACTAACTTGGTTTTAGTAAGCTTATAGATTGGAAAGAACTTTGGACTTGTTTCTGATTTTAACTTTATCTTATAGTCCCATACTATATACTCTGACAGCTTTTTACTTTCTAGGCTCCATAACCTTTTTCTATACTTATAGTATCTTTTTAGTATATAACTTAAGCTTTGCTTAGTCTCTTTATATATCGCTCTAACTTAGTACTATACCATCTTAGTTTACTGTCGCATTCTGCGTTATTATATATCCTTAATATTGACTTATCCTGTGACCCAATTAATTCTTGGATTGTATTCCTATAACTAAGGCATTCCTAATATCGCCTTGTCCTTTCCTAATAGTAGGATATCGAAAGATATTTTAACTTGTCTCCCTTTAATAGTTATCTAAATAGGTCCTATTTTAAGATTAATAATACCTCCTCTATAGGCTATTGGATCTTCTAAAATCGTTGTTAATAGGTATAGGTATTCTTTCTACCTATATAGTAACCCTATTCTTTTTACTGCTGCTAGTAACATATAGTTTCTTATTACTCTACTATCTACTAACGCTTCGAACTTTTAATCTTGCCAACGTACTTATAAATTTAGGTGTCGTCTTGCAATTCCTTTAAGGGTCTAAGGCTCTACTACTGGCTCCCTCTGGTCCTATAGGCCTCGCCTTTTCCCAACTATTAACTATCGTTCTTTAACTGTACTTAGTCCTCTCTAGGCCAATACTTAGTTCGCTTCTTTTCTTTAACGTGCTATAGATAAGTGTTCTTAGGACACTCCCACTACTATTATCCGTCTAGGTATTCTTCCGTAAGAAACCTTTCTAGTTAAAGTATTAAGTCTCCTAACTTCTAAACTTCTACTAGGTGCCATCCATACATATACTTAGTGTCTCTATACTGCTTTTCGTCTATTATCCAATACATCCTTATTAGATATTTGCGATATTTATCCTTAGGTGTCCTATATATATTGCACATATCATCCATATATACGACCCACGCCAATGTGTAATATACTAGGTACTTTAGGTTAACTTATAGCTTATCTTTATCCTAGAGTTCAAACCTCTCCCATAATAACCTAAACATTACTATCTTATTTGCTGGTACCAATACCTACATTATCTGTAACAGTGCAAGTGTGGGAGAATTGAATAAGCGACTTGATTGTAAATCTATGGAAATCAGGTGGTATATATACATAAAAGGTGTAGACAATAAAGGGGTAATTGACCAAGTCAGTGAGCGAGTCGATGAGTGAGTCAAGGTGATACATAGGTAAAACAGTGGTGGTTTGGCAGGGTACCGTAGTCGGTTACACACCCCCCTAGATTTAACGGTGCAGTCAAAGCTGTAGAAAATAAATGAAGGTAAAAACTGTACCAAAAAAGGAAATCTAGATACAATTTTGAAGTGATACAGGGTAGGGTAATGGCAAGGCCTTTGGCTGTGTTGCTCGTAGGGCTTCTGGTGACGTTGTAGACGTTATATTTGGTGACGTTGCGGTCGTCGCAACTGGTACCGTTATAGGCTGGTGCCGTTATAAGCTGTATAGGAATTGCTTTAATTGTATCCGAGATATTATCTTGAAGTCCTTGTGGTGAGGTAATTTAATCTGCATTTGAGGCAGTCATTTAATCTATGCTTAAGGTAGTTATTTAATCTGTAGTTAAGGTAGATTCTTTTAATCTGTAGTTGAGGTAGTTATTTAAGCTATAGTTGAGGTAGATGTTTAATAGGTAGTTGAGGTGGAACTTAAGGTAGGTATTTTTTAGGTAGTCGAGGAGACGCTTGGGGTAGCATTTAAGCTGTAATTAAGGAGGATGTTTTAATCTATGCTTAGGGTAGTCATTTAATCTATAACTAAGGTAGATATTTTTATGCTTTGCTAATAAGTAAACTTTATATTTAATTTTAAACGGTGTTTGTTTGCTAATAATAATATAGTTTTTTAACTAAGTATTATTTAGTAACTATCTATCTGGTATCCAGCTAAGTTATAGTACTACTTAGATTATTCTATACTATTTTAGTAATTGTCTATCTAGTATTAGCCTTATATCTAGCCCTAGGGCCTGCCTTATTTCTGGCTTATTACCTTATATTTAGTTCTCTTAGGTCCCTACCGTATATCTAGCCTATTTATAAGCTTATAGTACTATAGGAGTTGTCTATTATAACTAGTTGTTAGAGGTTATTCGCTTTTAATTTAAAAGGGTTAAGAAGGGTCTAGTTAGCGTCTTAGCGAAACCTTATTTTAATGTTCTAAACTTTTAATTTAATTAGTCAGTTCGTTTGTTAGTTAGGTTATATAGTTGGGTTTATAAACTTGGTTTAATTATTAGTCGGGTATAATTATTAGTCGAGTACAGTTTAATTAATGTTTAATTATTTAATGTTTAATTATCCGTCTGTTTAGTATCTGGTATACCTCCCTAGGAGGCCTTAATTTAATTAATTTAATTTAGCAATAGGCCGATTTTAAGGCTCTAGTGTTTGCTAGCTAGTTGTTTAAATGGTTGTCTAGTTGCGACGGTCCTTTGCTGGCTGCTATTGGTCTAGTGCCTTCCTTATATCTACCCAATATCCTTGTCTTTTACTATTAGTATATCTAAGCTAGCTTATGCATTTGGCTTTTACTGGCTTCATGCTCTGGCGTCTTGCTTAGGTTTTATGCTCTTTTAGCTCTATACTTCTAGCATCTTGCTTTAGCTCCGTACCCAGGTTATCGCGCTAGCTGGGCTCTTACTTAGACGCCGCGTGGGGTCATTACGCTGTGGTAGGTAGATTGAATTTGTTAAATGGTTATATATCTAGGTTAAAGGAGGTTGTTTAGTATTTAAAGAAGCTTAAGACACTTATAAAGGTAGAAGAAGTAGTAACTTCTTAAATAAGGTAGTAAATTAATTACTTAATAGATAGTGCAACAGGTAGTGTGATCTAATTAATTAGTTAGCAGATAGTGCGATCTGGGAGTGCGAGCCGGGCTCATAACTGTAACAGTGCAAGTGTGGGAGAATTGAGTGAGCGACTTAATTGTAAATCTATGGAAATCAGGTGGTATATATACATGAAAGGTGTAGACAATAAAGGGGTAATTGACTGAGTCGGTGACCAAGTCAGTGACCGAGTTAGTAAGCGTGTTAGTGAGCGAGTCAATATGCAGGCGAGTCAGTGGTGGTTTGGCAGGGTGCCATAGTCGGTTACACACCCCCCCAGATTTGACGGTGCAGTCAAAGCTGTAGAAAACGAATGAAGGTAAAAACTGTACCAAAAAAGGAAATCTAGATACAATTTTGAAGTGATACAGGGTAGGGTAATGGTGAGGCCGTTGGCTGTGTTGCTCGTAGGGCTTCTGGTGACGTAGACGTCGTATTTGGTGACGTTGCGGTCGTCGCAACTAGTGCCGTTGTAGGCTGGGTAGGAATTGCTTCAATTGTATCCGAGATATCGTCTTGAAGTCCTTGTGGTGAGGTGATTTGATCTGCATTTGAGGCAGTCGTTTGATCTGTGCTTGAGGTAGTCATTTGATCTGTAGTCGAGGTAGATTCTTTTAATCTGTAGTTAAGCTGTAGTTGAGGTAGATGTTTAATAGGTAGTCAAGGTGGAACTTAAGGTAGGTATTTTTTAGGTAGTTGAGGAGACACTTGGGGTAGCATTTAAGCTGTAACCAAGGAGGACGTTTTAATCTGTGCTTAGGGTAGTCATTTAATCTATAACTAAGGTAGATATTTTTGTGCTTTACTAATAAGTAAACTTTACATTTAATTTTAAACGGTGTTCATTTGCTAATAGTAATATAGTTTCTTAACTAAGTGTTATTTAGTAACTATCCATCTAGTATCTAGCTAAGTTATAGTACTGCTTAGATTATTCTATACTATTTTAGTAATTATCTATCTAGTATTAGCCTTATATCTAGCCCTAGGACCTGCCTTATTTTTGGCTTATTGCCTTATATCTAGTTCTCTTAGGTCCCTACTATGTGTCTAGCCTATTTATAAGCTTATAGTACTATAGGAGTCGTCTATTATAACTAGTTGTTAGAGGTTATTTGCTTTTAATTTAAAAGGGTTAAGAAGGGTCTAGTTAACGTCTTAGCAAAACCTTATTTTAATATTCCAAACTTTTAATTTAATTAGTTAGTTTGTTTGTCGGTTAGATTATACAGTTAGGTTTATAAGCTTAGTTTAATTATTAGTAGGGTATAATTATTAGTTAGGTATAGTTCAATTAATATTTAATTATTTAATGTTTAATTATCCGTCTATTTAATATCTAGTATACCTCCCTAGAAGGCCTTAATTTGATTAATTTAATTTAGCAATAGGCCGATCTTAAGGCTCTAGTATTTGCTAGCTAGTTGTTTAAATAGTTGTCTAGTTGCAACGGTCCTTTGCTAGCTGCTGTTGGTTTAGTGCCTTTCTTATATCTACCCAATATCCTTATCTCTTACTATTAGTATATTTAAGCTAGCTTGTGCATCTAGCTTTTACTAGCTTTATGCTCTGGCGTCTTATTTAGGTTTTATGCTCTTTTAGCTCCGTGCTTTTAGCATCTCGCTCTAGCTCCGTGCCTAGGTTATTACGCTGGCTGGGCTCTCACTTAGACGCCGCGTAGGGTCGTTACGCTATAGTAAGTAGATTAAATTTGTTAAATAGTTGTGTATCTAGATTAAAGGAGGTTATTTAGTATTTAAAGAAGCTTAAGACACTTGCAAATGTGGAAGAAGTAGTAACTTCTTAAATAAAGTAGTAAATTAATTGCTTAATAGATAGTACAATAGGTAGTGCGATCTAATTAATTGGCTAGCAGATAGTGCGATCCGGGAGTACGAGCTGGGCTTATAACTGTAATAGTGCGAGTATAGGTGAATTAAGTGAGCGACTTAATTATAAATCTATGGAAATTAGGTGGTATATATATATAAAAGGTGTAGACAATAAAGGGGTGATTAACCGAGTCGGTAAGCGAGTTGGTGAGCGAGTTAAGGTGATATATAGGTAAAACAGTGGTGGTTTGGCAGGGTACCGTAGTTGGTTACATTATCTCTCTCTAGTCTATAGCTTATTCCTCTAGGTTCTTTAACATTATAACTAACGCCCCTTTAATGTAACTTATCTACTTCTTAAATAGTGCTTAATTTACTATAACTTTCTCATCTAGCTATATATAGAAATCTTCTTACTTATTATTTCCGCGTTGCTTATACCACTTACAGTACAGCTTGGTAAGTATATACGATTTGTCCGTAAAGAAGTATCTCTTTATCGCTGCGTCATTGTAACCTTTGGTATGTTATTCTGCAAATCTGGTTAGAATCCCTAGATCCTTTTCTTGTTCCAGTTTATCTAACTACTTAGCTCTTAGCGTTCCTACCCTTAGCCTATTTATAACTTTTTATACTAGTGCTCTGTCCCTTATATATCAGAGTACAGCTAATCTCTAATTTGGCTTTTATTCTTGCTATATAATAATTTATTGCCTAAACTTATCTATACTTTCTTGTTTTCTACGTCTTACAGCTAAATTCTTAAAGTCTTCTTACTTCTTAATCGACGTATTAACTTTTCAACTTGCAGGTTAAATACTATGTTTGCCTACTACGGACCTTATTTATTCTTTAAAATCTTAGCTCCCTAAAAATCGTCGTCCCGTGCTTATTTGTTTATCACTAAACTAAGCTATTATCCTTTCCCATCGGTTTTCGTCCATTATAGGTTCTTAGGTATATCTTATCTTGTCTTAAGAGTCTTAAGCATCTTATATCTTATCTTAAGAATCTTAAGCCTTTAGCCTTTTGCCTTTATTAAGTAGTAAGCTAGCACTAGTAGTCGTCTGCTTGCTTAATTATCTTTAGATATTACTCCTTCCATCTTATAAAGCGATGGATGCTATATCTAACGGTGTTATAATACCCATTACTAAACCGCGTTCTATAGTGGTCTCAGTCTCTACTTTTATTACATTATTAAGGTTTAGGTACTTCCAGTTAGTCCCTTTTTCCTCCTTATTGCTATTAATTAATAAGTACTCTAACTCCATTATTATTATTACTAATCTTTATCCACATATTACTATAATATCTTAATCTAACTTATAGAGTTAATCTTATTCTTTATCTAACTCTCTAGTTCCTCTAAGTCCTCTTAACTCTAGCTTCTATAGCCAATGGCTTACGCCATACTTAGCGTTTTTATAAACTAGGCACGTGTTGTTATAACAATACGCGAAATACTTAACTACGCATTCCTGTGTGCCTTGTAACCTTTATATTACTAGTCCTAGTTCTCCTTACTTAGTTCCTCTAACTATATAGTTACTCTAACCACCCCTATAGTCTCTAGCATAGTAACCTTATTTTCCGCAGTTTATATAAGCTCCTATTTTAAACCATTCTTCTTATTATAGAGTCCGCCTAAACATCTTCTGCTACTAAGATCCCTGGTTTAGCCTCTACTCCTTAGTCCTATAATTACTTAATCCTTAACCTCTAGGTTTCTATAGTTTCTTATTCTATTATCTAGATTCTTTAGTACCGCTTAAGTCCATTAGCTCTGGCCCACTATTCCATAGTTTTTAACTCTATGTCTATTATTGCGTACTCTACGCCTTATACAACTATTAAACTCTATCTTGCCCTTTCTTGGCTTGTTCCCTTTAATAGATTCTATTATTAATCTTAATTAACTAATCTATTAACTCTTATAGAGTTTCCGCATCTTCTATTAGGATAATCGCGTCCTAGACTTTAGCCTTAAGTCCCTATTTATACTATACCATAAGCGCCTTATTGTTTCACTTAACCTATATTATAAGTGTCTAAAACTATATTATATACTTAATTGCTAAAGTGCGTTATACTAGGTTCTAAAGTTTCCTTTCCGCTATGGTTTCCGCCTCTAGGTCTCTAAATACCTGCGTTAACCTTTCTGCGAACCCATTCCAACTAGAAAACATATACCATATATCTTAGTTAGTAGTTATTATCCTACTTTTCTAAATTTTAGTAAGGTAAGGTTTAAACTACTTAAGTGCTCTTCCTATTAAGAATAGTCCTATATACGCCACCTAATCTATAGGCGTTACCAACTTTACTCCTTCTTATATAACCTTAAAGTGCGTTTGCGTAAGAAACCCTTTAAGCTTTAATCTCTCCCCTAAGAATCGTTTAATAGATAGTAACTTAACCTTAGCTGCTCCAATTCCATTAATTCAGTCTTTAAGTATTTAATTATTATCTGTTAATTAATTAACCATTTTCTATAACTAACCTACCATAACAAGCTATGAATCCGTGTCCCTTATACTAGTGTCCCCACTAGTACCTAAGGTTGTCGCTGCCGTCGAGGCCGTTATAACTAGTGCTTTTAGTAGCATATTGTTCAACTTTATTAATACCATAACTAGGTAGTAAATATATAATAAAGCCTTGTAACAGGAACTACGGTAGACTTGTTAATAGGCTAGGTATATAGGTAAACAGGAAGTTAACAATATAACAGTAACAAATAACAACTGGTGGAGTAGTTGCCCAATAGATTAACTCCAATTATATTCTAAGATTCACTATAAGGAAAGGAACTATCTAGGTAGGGACTGTGGTCCTTTAAATACATATCCGTACTCCTAAGAAACTCTCCTTATATGTAAGATACGTATTATACGTGTTATATATAGACGTACCCTGCGTACCCTGCGTATACCGTGTATAACATTATATAACCTTAGTTACCATTCCTCGTCACGTGGTTCCATGGGTTCCATCCTAGACCATGCCTTAATCAACCAACTAGCTTCTTCCGACTCTTCTCTAAGTAGTTATAACATTGTACTTAAAGCGTCCGTAACAGCTAGCTCCTATATTAATTAGGACTTAAGCGTTAGCCTATTAACCTTTCTACCAGAAATAATAGTTAACGGTTATACTATAATTCTAAGAGTTAGGGTTTATAATATTTAATGCATTTAATAAGATCCTATAATATAGCTATCCCAAAGAGCGACTTAACTCTAGGATATACCTTTTAGTAGTAAGCGGGAAGGGGTTCCTATAAAGCGTTAGTTATAACTTCGTCCTTATAAGTAGTGCTTACTAAATATAGGGCTGGAATTAGGTAAAGATCGACGACAGTAACTAGAGGACTAGTATAGTAAATGGTTGCTAGTGTTGGCCATTTATAAGTTATATTAGGGTATAGGGATAGAGCAGTATCTTAAGATATAATATTTGCTTCCGTATTTAAAGTAAAGGCCTAGCTTAATGTGTTATTCTTATTTAGGGGACCCTAGTAGAGCGTATCCTAGGGTCCCTATGTCGATATCTATAGTGTTAGGGTGCTTAGGCTAAGATAATAACTTAGTAGACATTCGTGGAGCTATTATATTATATTAAGGAGTGGACTTTGGTGTTAAGCGTAGTATATTATTATACCATTTATTAATAACGTTTACGTAGGCGTTAAGGGCTCCTAGTAGATCTATACCTATTAGGGAGGTTTTTAGTTTAAGGCTTAGGGACTTAATAAGGCTGTTAACCAGTATGGAGTTATTTCAGCCTATTTCCTTTATATAACGGTTAAACTTGGAGAAGTATATTAGAAAGCTTTTTATTTTTTAAGTTATATAGTTTATCTTCCTTTGAGCGGTAGCTTGGCGGTTTAGGTTACTATATATAGCTTTAAGAAGTATAACTAGACTTTATACTAAGTTCGGTTAAAGGGGTTTAATAAGGTTAGCTATATCTCCTCCTAGTTAACTTAAGGCGTAGCAGAGTCAGTTAGCTTTAGTTAGGTAGCAGTTAGTATTACTAGTTAGCTTATTTCTAAGCTAGCTTAGAAATAATTAGAGTTTTTATTATTTACTAGTAAATATTAGAGGGTCTAGTAGTCGTTTAGATTATTATAGTATGGTAGTTGGTTTGGGGTAAATAGCTACTATAGGTTTGGGACTCTCGTCCTACATATTTGTCTCTAAAAAAGGCGTTCGGTTTTAGGGCCCTAGTATAGGCATTTTAAGGGTGCGGACTTCTTCTTGGAGGTCCTTAATTATTTATAGGTGTTATACTTCCTGTTTAGCTTATTATTAAGTTAAAGTAGCTTAGTTCTAAGTAAGGGCGTCTATAAAGGACTTTTATATCTCTGCTAATTGTTCTTAGAGTGCGGATATAATGCCGGCGGCTATTATAGGGGCTTTAGGGTCGTTTTGCATTTCGGAGGATAGTATATAAGGTTAACGTAACGTAGTATTACGGAGCGAGTATAAGCGGTAATAATATATAGCGAAGTAGATATTATTAAGCTATATACATAAACTATATAATAAAGTTAAAACGTTATATAAAGAAAGAAGGTAAGAAAACGGGGAGAAAGGGTATATATTATTAGTTTAGTTGCTTAGTTAATATATATACGGAGTAGAATAGGATTTAAGTAGCGGTCCTAATAGAACTTAGTAGGATTTAGTAAACTTAGCAGATTACTGTTAGATTGCCATAGATTGCTAGTAAATTGCTATAGATTGCCATAAATTGCCGTCTTGTGGTTGGTCTCTTTTTGCTACGTCGGTAGAAATAGGTGGATATGTGTAAGGTATCACAGAGGTGTCCTATAACACTATTATTCCTATTCTTAAGAGTGTTGCTATTATATTTTCTGCCTTTATTAGGCCTTTTTAGAGCCCTTAAGTATTTACCCCCTATAGCGTTAACTATACTACGGCTTAGGTTCCTCCTACCTAAATTAGCCTCTATACTTTTAACTCCTATACACCTCTCCAGTATTGGTCCAACTAGTATTATATTGCGGTAGATGGTTTCCTAGTATTCTTTTATACTCTACTTTAGCTCCTTTCTCTCTCCTATTATTATCTTTACTGGCCTTTTATACATCTCTCTTCCTCCTTTATATAGGCCTAGGCCCTAAAGCAGTACTATTCTCTTTTTACTTTCTTTACCTATTTCTCTAATATATCTTCCCTACTTTAGGGTTGTTGGTTTATTCTCCTATAGTGCACCCTAGGGTCCCTCTATAGTATATTTAGGCATGTCTTAATATACTTTATAACATTAAAGTTATATTTATTTTACGCCCTTTATATTGCAGTGGCTTTAATATATAGTTATAGGGAGGGGATATTGACTTCCTTTTTAAGTAGTGCTATAGCCGTTTGCTTATACCCGCCTATTATACTTTAGAGGCAGGCTGTTTAGACCTTTTAGAGTGGTTTAAGAAGCAATTTAGGGGGGCCTTTCTTAGTTTCTTTAATGGCCTAAATACTGGATCTATACGTTAGGGTTAGCCGGACAACTGCTATATATAGTAGGCGTAACCTCTAAAAGTATAGACCCTATATAAAATTAACGATCCTAGATAATATAATATACTATACTTAGCCTTCACGGGCCACTTACGCCGTATATACGCTCTATTAGAGCTTTCTGTTTACCTATACTCCTAGAACCCTTAGGCCCTAAACTATTTAACCCCTAAAGCCTTAGATGTAAATTATATGCTAAAGATCTATAGATTAGTTGCGTTTTCTTATAAAGTAAATTAGCTAGTATTTCTCTAGTAAAAATTAGACTCTATATTATCTTGCCTATTCTATATAGGTGTTATAGGCTTTCTCTAGTATTCTGCAATTCTCTGCGGCTATTAGCCTGTATATAATTAGGTTTATATTGTTAACAAAGCCTATCCCCTAGGTCGCCTCTTCCTTAAAGAAATTAAGCAGGTTACTTATAAAGAAAAGGGGGAGTATAGGTAAGAGGGGTAATCCTTATAGTATTCCTGTTATAACTGCGATAGAGGGGCTCTAGTATCTGCTAAAGACTAGTAATGTTTCTTTCTAGCCTATAAATCCTTAAATAAATTATATAATCTATTCTGGGAAGCCCTTTACCCTAAGGATGTATAGGAAACGCTTATAGGGTATGTTATTATAGGCACCACTAATATCTAGGCTAAGCATTAATACTACAAACTCCCTTCGCATCGCCCATATAGATTTAATAGTGGTAGTAAGTAGCATAAGTACTAATAGTGTTAAGCGGTTCTTTCTTGCCCCTATTTAGTTTTATAGTAGTAGGGCGTATTTCTTAGCCATATCTACTATATAGTCCGCTATTACCCTTTCTAAGATCTTACTAAGGGTGTTTTCTAAGGCAATAGGGCGGTGGTTTCCTAGGACTAAGTAATCTGCTTTACCTTCTTTTTATAAAATAACCGTTATTATAGATCTTTTAAGTCATGGGTAATAGCCTATAGTAAAGTATACTTTGGCTACATCTGCAAGCTAGGGTACTATAAGTGGTCTATAGGCCTTTAAGGCTTTATTTGGAATCCCATCTAGTTCTAGTACTATATTATTTAAAAGGCGGCTAATAGTTCTGGCTATTTCCTCTATTATTATATCGCTGTTAACCCGTAAGCAAGTCACCGGTATTTTACTTATAATGTTACTAAGGTCTACTAGAGCTAGTTAGGGGAAAAACCTTTTTATAAGGATCTTTGCCTTCTTATCATTGTTATTAGTGGCCTATAATTCCCTTACTCTTTATAGAGATAGTAGGTATAGGTCTTCTACTAGGCGCCCTACCTTTTTTTTATTACCCATTTTACTATAGCCTACAGGCCCTTGTTATGGGGGAGGCTTAGGTTAGAAGTATACTTGTTTATAAACTATCTCTAGTTATTCCTTACTTCTTTTTTTAGGGTATTCTTTAACTGGTTTCTTATGTCTTTATATCGTCTCTCGTCTTTAGGGTTGTAACTACTTATATATTTCCTTCTTACTTATTATTGGCTGGCGATAAGAACAGCGCATTATACGGACTATACATATCGCGTATAGGGGCCTGGTTTTAAGACTAGGCAGTGCTTTTCTAGCCTATTTTTAATTGCTGCCTAGATCCTTTCTAGTCTACAGTTAATTTCCTTAGGGATGGCTAATAAGCCTTACTTGTTTGGTATTAGGTAGATTTCTTCTAGGTTTTAAAGTTATTGTTTAACTATATTAAGGAAACTATCTGTCTTAAGCTTCCTTATTACATATCTTTTGCTATTTAGTTGCGCTTTAATGTCTAGATCTAGCTATATCTAAATAGGGATATAGTCTAAAGCAAGTACCTATTCTTCTTTAGGGTTGCACCTTTTAAGTCTCTAGTATAGGCCTTTGTCTATAAATGTAAGGTTAATTGTACTTCTAGCGGTGCCTTATTGCCATATAATTGCTCCTAGGGGGGTGGTTAGCTTAAGGCCCTAAATGTTTATAGCTCTTAATAAGCACTCTACCTATTATTTAGCAGCAATATAGATACCCCCCTATTACGGGTAGTAGAGGTTTATATCTTCTAATAGGATAAACTCTATGCTTTTGGTTTCTAGTAAGCTTATTACTAATATAATATTCTCTGTTTATAGGACCCCTTTAACCCTAGAGTTATATATATTAATAATTTGTACCAGTCCCCTATATATCTAGGTTAACTGCTTACTATAACTATAAGAATAAGCTAATAGCCTTATTAATTATAAAGTATACGCGTATAGCTGCTTTTGGTTCGTATAAGAGCTAGAATCCTTAGGGGCAATATATTAATTGTATATAGGTATTATAATACGGTTCTTATATAGTAAGGATATAGTGTTTTTCTAGGTCTAGACTGTCTAGTAGGGGCCTTATAAGATGGTGGTTTGTATTACCGCAGTTATACTATATAATAGATAGGTAGCGGACCCTTAGCAAGGGTCCTTTATTTCTTCTTTATTTCTTACTTTTTCTAGGATATTTAGAACTTCTATCTCTTATATCTGCACCCTAGTCCCTACTTATTTTATATAGAGCTTTCCATTCCCATGTCTTGCATTCCTATTAACGCTTCTATATCTAAATCTGTTATTATCTCCGGTTCTTCCCCTATTCTTACTAGTTGGCTATATACCCTTTATAGGTCGGCTGCAAATGTTATATTTGCCGCGTTAAGCCTAATTCTTAATTATCCTGGTCTTAAGCTTGCTGTAGCTATCCATAAGGGTCTTCCTATAGGGCGTCCTCTCCCTTATGTCCCCTATAACCCTTATATCCCTATTCGGTCTAATAATATTACACGGCGTCGCTTCTAGCCTATTAAGGCTTAGGATAGCTGGCCTAGCCCCCTAGTATTAAAGGTAGGAAACGCTAGAAAGGTACCTGCGTCCCCCTAGCTTATCGCCTATTGTTTCTATTTATATAACCCAACGTGCAGTCATTCCCATAGCTGTTAAGCCCTTACCTTCCGTCTCCTATATTTAATGCAGTCTTCTCTCTCCTACGCCTTATATATGCTTTAGTAGCAGTTTACGCATTTTATTTAGTCTTGATTTAAGTAGTGTCTTATATTATAGGGGCCTGTATAGTGGCCGCAGCACACCTATACTGTGTATGTGGACTAGGTATGTCCTTATTATATATAGTAACAGTATTATTTTAGGCGTAGTCTGTGGTTATAAAGCCTTGTGTTATATATAAGGCCATTTATAATTATTCCTTTTTAGATAAGGAGTTTTTATATTCCTAATATATATATGCTAATAATAAGGGAGCTATGTATTTGTTTAGTGTCTCCTTAGTAAGTCTCTAGTAACCCTTATATCCTCTTATTATTCTTATTATATACTTAGTTTGCATTTTCCTAACAAAGCTATTAGATTTAGGTAATCTCAAGTTCTAGTATAAGGCGTTCTATTTGTCTTACTATCTCCTATATAATTGCTGTATTGTCCGCCTAGCGTCCCTTTTCTACCCTAAGGCTTATAGGAACCGCTAGGACTTTAACTAAGTAGTCCTTACGGAGTACTTTTATGCCAATGCGTTTTCCTAGCCTATCCCCTACCCTTATGGCTCGTTCCTTTGCCTGTTAATCCTTTAGGGTAACTCTAATGTCTCCGCTTCTAAGGTATTGGACTATAATAGTATTATAGACCTCTTTACGAATTTTTATAAGGACTTCTGTTTCTAATTGTCCCCTAAGCCCCTCTACTTTTTCTATATTTAGTTATATTATAATTATATACCCAGTTATTGTCTTAAGGGGGGTGGGTTCCCTATACTATAGAAGCGCAGCTATAGCGGCCTAGGTACGGTTCGCCAGTAAGGGGGGATTTTATTTATTTTAAATTTTGCTTAGCTGTTAAAGGATTTAATTAAGGGTTTACTAAAGGGGCGCCTAAGGTTTACTAGACTAGCGGAGCCATTCTACTAGCTGCGTTAGATTGTTATAGCTAACGGTTACTCCTCTATAATTCTAGATACTGAACGCGTCTAATAATCTTTATATTTTATTAGATGCCTTCTTAATAAAAGTATTTCCGCTTTATAGTATAGTATTCGCCTATCTTTATTGTAGAGGGCCATTGCTGGGCGTGGTTCTGACGGCCGCGCGTAAGTACGAACCACAGTTATTTAAAATATGCCTCCCCTACGATATATGTGTCTTAGGGGGATTCTCTAGGTGTTTTTTTAGGGTTCTTTTGGTTGGGTTTAGTCTTTTTAGGCCGGGTGCAGCAAGAGCTCCAGGTAGTATTTTAGCTATAATACTCTATTATAAGTTAATAAGATCTTAGGTTAGTATTACTCAACGAAGTAGTATTTAAGCCCTTAGTATAATCTTTTAAGAGAAGACATAATTAAATCGTTAGGAGGTAGTGGACTAAATTAGAGTAGACCCTTTTAATTTAACGGAATCTAAATATAGTAATAGAGTTGGTATATATAAATAGGTAAGCATGCTATAATTCTAAAGCAGTTATCTACTAATATCTAAAAGGCCTATATTAGCTTAGTAATATTTTTATCTTAAGGGCTAGTAATCTGCGTAGCGTTCTTGCTTAGGAGAGTAGGGAGGATAATATAACGGGACTAGCCCAGTTACAGTAGGGAATGTCTTGGTGAAACACTCGACAGATAAATTCCAACGCTTTAATCAAATTCTACCAAGTTCTACCAAGTCAATCAATTTCTGCTAAATTCTGCCAACTCGATCAAATTCCACCAAGTTCCACAGATGTAATGGAATTTAGTCGAAACCTATCAAAATCCGCGTGGGCTTGTGCCCACGCGTCTGCTGCTAAGACCTCAAATATTTAGTTATAAGTTTTCTATATTCCCTTCTCTTCTTTACGCAACGTCTTATTCTCTGCAAGAGCTATATACCCTTAGATTTAGATAGAATTTATATTGTTCCTTTAAATCTTCCTTGAAGCCTCTTCGCGCCCTTATATTACGTTGCGTTAAAAATAACTACTATTAAAATAGTAAACGACCTTAAATCCCACGCGTTAACTATAAGCATTATAACCCTAGTTAGGGAATAGTTAACTGCGATGCAAGAAGCCTTTATAGATGCTTTGGCTTAGCAGCGGGCTGCACTAGAAGCCTAGCATTAGCAATTAATAGAAATACTCCGCGAAAAACTCTATAATGTTAAAACACTTATATTAGAGACCACGACACCGCCTATAAACAAAATTAAAGTAACTATATCTAAGCCTAGCCCCTTAAACGCGAACTTTAAACCGGTAATGGTAACTTAACCTATATCTATAACAAATTTGATACCTATTATAAAATCTAAAAAGCTCCCTAATCCTCTAATATTTAATAGAAATTGAAACGACCTACGTCCCTTTATAACCAAGCTCCATCTTAAACTCTTAATAAACTATAACTAATACCCCACCAAAGCTAGCAAAATTAGCTATAGAATGTCTTGTTTAAGTAAAGACGCTACACGAACTATAGATCCATTCTTCTATAATAGCATCTTTATTAATTTTAAAATCTTTATCTCCCTACTAGAATAAACGTACAATAATGCCAGCCGCAAATATACAGCTATTACTAAACTTGAAAACCTATAATAATGGAACTAAGAATTTACTAGCTTTTTTTTAGAATTTTTAAGCCTTATTAGCAAACTAGATTGGAATAAAGTTGCTAAAGTTGCTGCTCTTTAATAAGCTATTTTAGATAAGATTAGAGCCTAGTTAGTAGACAGGGAACTGCCGAAAGACCTGCCTAAATTCGCTATAATGTGTTAACAAATTAATAAGGACCTTTAATATAACAAATAAACTTGTTCTCTAAAGCCAACTACGCCTTACGTTTAAAACTCTATAAAACCAATATATACCCTAAAACGCGATCCCTCTCCAAACCTGAAAAGTCCTACGTATGACCCTATAGACCTTAATACTACTTAATCTTATGTACTCTTGGGAACTAATAAATAAAGAACTTAAGCTATAAACGGAGAATGCTTTGGATGTAGTAAAAAAGGACATATTTAAAGGAATTGCTAAACTTACCCTTTTAAAAAGGTCCGCTGTAGTTCCTCCTGGTTATTAAATTGCACTTATTCTTTAAGTCATACTCGCTCCTTAACTTGCACTTATTCTATAAATTATACCTAGTTACCACAAAGCATCTTACCTTTAGTTAACTCGGAAAACGAATTATCCTAGGGCCAAGTCGCGCCTTAGGATAAAAAGTAGAAGAGTATAAGTGTATAGGCTCTTCCAGCGCTAATACATAATATAACTCCCTTAATGTACTTAGGGGTCGTTCGGTTGCGATCTGGAGGCCTTAGATTCAGTTCAGAACAGAGTTGATCTAGAGCTCCAATCTGATTCTGAGGCGACTGTTCGGTTGAACTCCAGTTCAACTTGACTTCAGCCACAGATTTTTAATGTTCCTCTAACCGCCCAAAAAACGCGCTAAAACCAGGCGCACTTTACCATATATAGAATCTGAACTGAGGTCTTGGCGTCAGTTTAAATAAGGAGCTCGAAGCTCCTTAGTTGAACTCCAGATTAATCTGAAGGCTTCAGATTGCACATGTCCGTGCAACCCATAGAGCCACAGACGCGTGTCAAATCGGGAAGGAACGCGTTCTTTCTGCCGGACTTTCAGTTCAGATTCAAAAGCGTCAGATTGCAACCGAACGACCCCTTAGTAAAATCTAAATACTTAGAAAATAGAAGGAAGTATAAATCCTTATAGATAGCGGAGCCACTAGCATAGGCTTTATTAATATAAACTATGCAAAAACTTAATACCTGAATTTAAAGAAACTTAATAAGTCCTAAGGCCTATGAGGCTTTAACGGCAAACCCTTAATATATAGCAAACTAATATACTACGCTCTTGTAAAATTGCAGATAGGTAAACACCTTAAATACATTTCCCTATTTATAATACCTTTAAAGCATTATAAGGTAATACTTAGACATAGATGGCTAAAACAATATAACCCTTTAATTAGCTGGGTTAAAAAAATATTAAAGTTCCGTATAACCTACTGCCAAAGTTATTACTTAAAAAACTATTTGCCCTATAAACACGCACACAACTATTTAAATTTAAAATAATATAAATTGCCCTTGCTATAAGCCTTAAACCAAAATAATAAAGCCATAACTACCAATTATAGTAAAGAATGCGAAGATGTTACGCTAAAACCTCTTAAAATTTATATAATATAGGCCGCACCTTTTATCTTATTAGTAAAAAGACAAAACTACAAAATCTTTGCCATAACAATAGAAGATATTAAGAAAGCGCTAGAACCAAAACAATATATTAACCCTTAACCTCTTATGCCCAAAGAGTATTATAATATAATTAATAAGTTTAAAAAATGATTTGCAGACTAACTAGCCCCACACTAAGATAAGCATAATTTTAAGATAGAACTTAAGCCTGGCATAACACCAAAGTTTGGTCCGCTATATAGTATGTTACAAGAAGAACTGCTTATAATATAATAATACCTTAACGAGCATCTAGAAAAAGGATTTATTTACCCTAGTTAATTTCTATTTGCCTTACCTATATTATTTATTAAAATGCCAGGAGGACGCTTAAGATTCTATATTAATGTAAGGGCGCGAAGAGGCTTCGGGGAAGATTTAAAGGAATAATATAAATTCTATCTAAATCTAAGGGTATATAGCTTTTCAAGAGAACAAGACGTTGCGTAAAGAAGAGAAGGGAATAACCAGAGAATCTTGTAATTAAATAGTCAGGGGTCTTGGTCGATGCGTGCGCACGTATGCACGTGGACAGACTTTGGTAGAATTCGATTAATCTAGCAGAACTTGGCAGAAGTTAATCAAGCTGGCAGAATTTAGCAGAATTTGGTTAAAGCGTCAAGTTTATCTTGTCAAGTGTTTTACCAAGACATTCCTACTATAACTAGGCTAGTCCCGTTACAGTACCCCCTCTTTGGCCGAAGGTTCAAAATAATTCAATTTAGTTGAGAATTTATAAATTTTTTTTTTTTTTTCGCGTGTCGTATTTTCGCGTTAGGTGGTGGTCTTGGCAAGGCAGATCTAACCAATTAGACAACTTTAACCGCTGGTTAAAGTTCCTTAACATCTTGCGTGTTACGTAATCGCGTTATAAACGTTATAACTTATTTCAAGTTCTTTTTAAATTTAAGTTTTGTGTATTTATATTAGGTAGTAGTTGTTTGCCTTTATATTATATCCATTCAGCTAAAGTAGGCCGCGAAGGATAGTCCTTATGGAATTCTTTTACTAGGGAAGGCGCGTTGGCCTTAATCTAATTATAGGTTTCCTAGGTTTGTATTTTATATCCTTCCCACTTAATAAGAAGTTTAAATTATTTAGATTATAGTTTCTATCGCATATTATTAATTAAGTTAATAAAGTAAGAACTATTACCATTATTAACAATTATAGAAGGTAGCGGTGGTACTTTATAAGTTATAGGATTATCTTTTAAAGGTTGCAATAAGCTTATATAAAACGTCGGGTGTATTTTTATCTCAGTTAGTAGTTTAAGCTTATAGGCGTATAGGCTTAGTTTCTTCTTAATTTAGTATAGCCCTATAAACTTCCAATTAAGTTTCTTTAAGGGCCGTTAAGTCCGTATGTTTTGTGTATTTAGGTAAGCTATATTACCTTCCTTAAAGTCCTATACGGGAGCTCGTTCTTTGTTCATATGCCATTCCTATACCGTTTAAGCATATATTAATTTACTTTATAACAGTTCTATTAACTGCTTTATTTAATTAGCAAAGTTATACGCGTTAATTAACTGGATCCGTTTAATCGTGGGTCCTATTATGTCGATTTTGGGTTGTGGTTTAAATCTAAGTTAAGGGTTTTATCCGTAGGTTATATAGAACGGCGTTACGCCTGTTAATATATTTATTATATTATTCGCAGTAAACTTAGCTAAAGGCAGCCATTTTTCCTAGTTGTCTTGCAGGTAGGAGTAGTATATTTATAGGTATTATTCTATAATCGCGTTTATAATTTTGGTTTAACTATCTGTCTCTAAATAAAACGCAGTTAAGAGTTATATTTAAATACTTAATTATTTATATAGAGCTTGCGGGAAGTCTGAAATAAACTAGCTTCTACAGTTGGATATTATTAAGTTAGGAAGTCCGTGTAGCTTAAAGATATGCTTAATAAAACATTTGGCTACTAATATCGCATTAATTAAGTCCATGGGAATTATATATCGCATTTTTATAAGGCGGTTAACAACTACTATAATATTTATAAACCTATTACTGCTAGGCAAGTCAACTATAAAGTTAATTAAAATATCGCGCCATCTTTGTATTGGAATTGGTAGCGGTTAAAGTACTCCTTGCTTTTTTACATAAGAGGTCTTTCCACGCACGCATATCCTGCATACTCAAACGTATTTTTGTACGTAGTTGTGCATTATAGGCTAGTAGTATGCTTATTAAACAATCTTATAGGTCTTTGTACGGCCAGAATGCCCTACTATAGGGAAGTCGTGTATAAAATTAAGTATCTTAAATTATAAAGGTTTGGAATTCGGAACTACTATCTTTTATTAATAGTACAATCAATTGTTTTAAATTTCGCATTTAGCGAGTATAATATTCTTATACTATTGTTTTCCTGTTCAAATTGCTTTTATTACATCTATTATCTATATATTGTTCTTATATTTGTATTTTATTAGCTTATTAATTTCTATTTCCTATTTATTAACTTCTAATTTATTTCTATTAAGTTCCGTATCTAGGAATATAGGACGTAGCTTTTTAAAACGTTTAGGGGGTAGTAAAATCCATAATTAATTTATAATCCGTTTATCTAAAGCGTTTACAGGTAGGTCCTATAATTATTATATTAATACGTTAGGCTTCTAATTAAGTTTGCCTAGTTAGTATATAATCTTAAAGTTAAATTATAAGAGGTATTTAGCCTAACGAATTTAGCGCTGCGTTAATTATTTTATAGTTATAAAGTACTGCAGGTTCTTATGGTCCGTTAATACGCGTATTAGGAATAACAATCCTTTAAGCTTAGGACGCCATTGTTTAAAGCATCTAATAATTACAAGCAGTTCCTTATTATATATCTTATAGTTTAATTTAGTAGGGGCGAGTTTTTAAGAGAGAAAGGCTACTAGATATAGCTTGCCGTTCTTATTATATTGCGATAACACTCCTCCTAGTGTATAATTAGACAAATCTGTTTTAATAATGCATTCAAGGTTAGGGTTAAAGTGGGTAAGAATTAAAGCAGTTATAAAACAATGCTTTAGGTTATTAAAAGCTTATTTGCATTTAGTAGTCTATTTAAATTTTATATTCTTTCTTATTAGGTTTACTAATAGCTAGGCAATTTCTAAGAAGTAGTTAATAAATTAATAATAGAAGTTTACAAATCCTAGAAATCCTTAAACATCTTATATATTGCTAGGGCTTCCCTAGTTTATAATTACGGCGACTTTTTTAGGGTCTATTTTAATTCTGTTATGGGATATAATTAAGCCTAAGTATATAACCTTAGACGCGTGGAACTTGCATTTCTTAATATTGCATTATAAGCCCACATCTTATAAGCGTTTAAGAACTATTCTAATATATTTCCAATATTTAGAAAGCGAGGATGAGTAGATTAAGATATTATTAATATATACAGTAACAAATATATTAAGGAATTCACAAAGCATATCATTAACGTATTACTAAAACATACTAGGACCATTTTTTACGCTAAATAGCATTATTAGGTATTTAAAGAGTCCCTATTATATATAAAAAGCTATATACTTCTCATCTCCTTTACGTATACGGATTTTATTAAAGGTAGCGACTATGTTAAGCTTTATAAAGTACCGTGCCTTCACTAAATAGTTAAGCGTTTCTTAAATTAGGGGAATCGGATATTAGTTTTAAATTATAATTGTGTTTAGAGCTTAATAATTAATATAAAATCTTAAGCCTCCTCCTGGCTTTTTAATAAATAGTATAGATAAGGTAAATGGAGATTAACTAGGGCGAATAAATCCTTTTTCCAGATGCTTATTAAGGTATTATTGCATTACAAGTAGTTCTTCTTATGATATACTATATAGTGGACCGAACTTTGGTGTTATACCAGGCTTAAGTTCTATCTTAAAATCGTGCTTATCTTAGTGTGGGGCTAGTTAGTCTGCAAATTTTTTTTTAAACTTATTAATTAGATTATGGTACTCTTTAGGTACAAAAGGTTAAGGATTAATATACTATTTTGGTTCTAGTGCTTTCTTAATATCTTCTATAGTTATAGCAAAGATTTTGTAATCTCGTCTTTTTGCTAATAAGATAAAGGGTACGGCCTATATTATATAAATTTTAAGAGGTTTTGACGTAATATCTTTACATTCTTTACTGCAATCGGCAGTCGTAGCTTTATTATATTGGTTTAAGGTTTGTGGCAAGGGTAATTTATATTATTTTAAATTTAAATAGTTATATGTATGTTTATAGGGCAAATGGGTTTTTAAGCAATAACTTTGGCAGTAGGTTGTACGGAACTTTAGTATTTCTTTAACCCAGCTAATTAAAGGGTTGTGTTATTTTAGCTATTTATATCTAAGTATTATCTTATATTGCTTTAGGGGTGTTACGAATAGGGAAACGTATTTAAGGTATTTGCCTATCTACATTTTTACAAGAGCGTAGTATGTCAATTCGCTATATATTAAGGGTTTACCGTTAAAGCCTTATAGGCCTTAGGGCTTATTGAGTTTCTTTAAATTTAGGTGTTAGGTTTTCGCGTAGTTTGTATTAATAAAGCCTATACTAGTAGCTCCGCTGTCTATAAGGATTTATACCTCCTTCTATTTTCTAAGTGTTTGAATTTTGCTAAGTATATTAAGGGAGTTATGTTGTGTATCAGCGCTGGAAGAGCCTAGATATTTATACTCTTCTACTTCTTGTCCTAAGGCGCGACTTAGCCCTAGGATAATTTGTTTTCCAAGTTAGTTAAGGGTAAGATGCTTTATAACGACTAGGTATAATTTGTGGAATAAGTATAAGTTAAGGAGTGAGTATGGCTTAAAGAACGAGTGCAATTTAAGGAGTGGGTGTGATTTAAAGACCAGGAGGAACTATAGCAGACTTTTTTAAAAGGGTAAGTTTGGTAATTCCTTTAGATATGTCCTTTTCTACCACATCTAAAGCATTCTCTATTTGCGGCTTGAGTTCTTCGTTTGTTGGTTCCTAAGGGTGCGTAGGATTGAGTGGCGTTGAGGTCTATAGGGTCGTGCGTAGGTTTTGGAGAAGGGTTGCGCTTTAGGGTATATATTGGTTTCGTAGAGCTTTAAATATGAGGTGTGGTTGGCTTTAGAGAATAAGTCTATTTATTATATTAAAGGTCCTTATCAATTTGTTAATACATTATAGCAAATTTAGGTAGGTCCTTTAGTAGTTCCCTACCTATTAACTATGCTCTGATTTTATCCGAAATAGCTTATTAAAAAGCAGTAACTCTAGCGGCTTTATTCCAATCTAGTTCACTAATAAGGCCTAAAAATTCCAAAAAGAAGCTTGTAAAGTCTTGGTTCCGTTATTATAGGTTTTTAAGTTTGGTAACAGCGGTGTGTTTATGGCTGGCGTTATTATATATTCGTTCTAGTAGAGAGATAAAGGTTTTGAAATTAATAAAGGTGCTATTATAGAAGAATAGGTCTATGGTTTATACAGTATCTTTACTTAAATAAGACATTCTATAGCTAACCTTGCTAGCTTCAGTAGGGTATTAGTTATAGTTTATTAAAAGTTTAAGACAGAGCTTAGTTATAAAGGGATATAGGTTATTTTAATTTCTATTAAATATTAGAGAGTTAGGAAGCTTTTCTAATTTCGTGGTAGGTACTAGGTTTGTTATAGGTATAGGTTAAGCTACTATTACTAGTTTAGGGTTTGTATTTAACGGGCCAGGTTCGGATATAGTTATATTAATTTTATTTATAGGCGGTATTGGGGTCTCTAATGTAAATACTTAGACGTTACGAAGTTCTTTATAGAGTACTTCTATTAATTACTAATGCTGGGCTTCTAGTGCAGCCCGCTGCTGAGCTAAGGCATCCATAAAGGACTATTATATTATAGTTAACTGTTCCCTAACTAGGGATATAATACTTATAGTTATTAAAGAGGATTTGGGTTCGTTTGCCATTTTAATAGTAGTTATTTTTTAACGCAACGTAATATAAGGGCGCGAAGAGGCTTTAGGGAAGATTTAAAGGAATAATATAAATTCTATCTAAATCTAAAGGTATATAGCTTTTTAAGAGAACAAGACGTTGCGTAAAGAAGAGAAGGGAATAACCAGAGAATCTTATAATTAAATAGTTAGGGGTCTTGGTCAATGCGTACGCACGTACGCATGCGGACGGACTTCGGTAGAATTCAATTAATCTGGTAGAACTTGGCAGAAGTTAATCAAGCTGGCAGAATTCGGCAGAATTTGGTCAAAGCGTCAAGTTTATCTTGTTAAGTGTTTTACCAAGACATTCCTACTATAACTAGGCTAGTCCCGTTACAATTAATTATTAAGCTCTAAATATAATCACAATTTAAAACTAATATCTAATTCCCCTAATTTAAGAGATGCTTAACTATTTGGTAAAAGCATGGTACTTTATAAAGCTTAATATAGTTGCTGCCTTTAATAAAATCCGTATATATAAAGGAGATAAGAAGTATACAGCTTTTTGTATATAATGGGGACTCTTTAAATACCTAGTAATGCCATTTAGCGTAAAGAACGGTCCTAGTACGTTTTAGTAATACGTTAATAATACGCTTTGTAAATTCCTTAATTTATTTGTTACCGCGTATATTAACAATATTTTAATCTACTTGTCCTTGCTTTCTAAACATTAGAAACATATTAGAATGGTCCTTAAATGCTTATAAGATGCGGGCTTATAATGCGATATTAAGAAATGCAAGTTCTACGCGCCTAAGGTTATATACTTAGGCTTAATTATATCCCATAATGGAATTAAAATATACCCTAAAAAAGTTGCTGTAATTATAAACTAGGGAAGCCCTAGCAACGTATAAGACGTTTAAGGATTTTTAGGATTTGCAAATTTCTATTATTAATTTATTAACTACTTCTTAGAAATTGCCTAGCCATTGGTAAACCAAATAAAGAAGAATATAAAATTTAAATAGACCGCTAGATGCAAACAAGCTTTTAATAACTTAAAACGTCGCTTTACAACTGCTCTAATTCTCGCCTACTTTAACCCTAACCTTAAATATATTATTAAAACAGACTCATCTAATTATGCGCTAGGGGGAGTGTTATTATAATACAATAAGAACGGCGAGCTATGTCTAGTAGCCTTTCTCTTCCAGAAACTCGCCTCTACTAAATTAAACTATAAGATATATAATAAGGAACTGCTTGCAATTATTAGATGCTTTAAATAATAGTGTTCTAAGCTTAAAGGATTGTTATTTCTAATACGCGTATTAACAGACCATAAGAACCTATAGTATTTTATAACTATAAAGCAATTAATATAACACCAAATTTGTTAGGCCAAATACCTCTTATAATTTAACTTTAAGATTATATACTAACCGGGCAAACTTAATTAGAAGCCTAACGCATTAATATAATAATTATAAGACCTACCTATAAACGCTTTAGATAAACAGATTATAAATTAATTACAGATCTTATTGCCCCCTAAATATTTTAAAAAACTATATCCTATATTCCTAAATACGGAACTTAATAGAAATAAATTAGAAGTTAATAAATGGGAAATGGAAATTAATAAGCTAATGGAATACAAATATAAGAACAATGTATAGATAATAGATATAATAAAAGCAATTTAAACAGGAAAATAACAGTATAAGGATATTATACTCACTAAATGCGAAATTTAAAATAATTAATTGTACTATTAATAGAAGATAGTAGTTCTAAATTCCGAACCTTTATAATTTAAGATACTTAATTTTATACACGACTTCCCTATAGTAGGGTATCCTGGCTATGTAAAGACTTATAAGATTATTTAACAAGTATATTATTAGCCTATAATGCACAACTATATACGAAAATACGTTTAAGTATACAGATGTGCGTATATGGAAAAACCTCTTATATAAAGAAGCAAGGAGTACTTTAACCGCTACTAATTCTAATGCAAAGATAGCGCGATATCTTAATTAACTTTATAGTTAACTTGCCTAATAGTAATAGGTTTATAAATATTATAGTAGTTATTAACCATCTTATAAAAATGCGATATATAATACCCATGGACTTAATTAACGCGATATTAGTAGCCAAATGTTTTATTAAGCATGTCTTTAAGCTATACGGACTTCCTAACTTAATAATATCCAACTATAGAAGCTAGTTTATTTTAGACTTCTGGTAAGCTCTATATAAACAATTAAGTATTTAAATACGACTCTTAACTGTATTTTATCTAGAGATAGATAGTTAAACTAAAATTGCAAACACAATTATAGAAAAATACCTATAAATGTACTACTCCTACCTATAAGACGACTGGGAAAAATGGCTGCCTTTAGCTAAGTTTACTGCTAATAATATAATAAATATATTAACGGGCGTAATGCCGTTCTATGCGACCTATGGATAAGACCCTTAACTTGGATTTAAACTATAACCTAAAATTAACATAATAGGACCCACAATTAAACAGATCTAGTTAATTAACATATATAACTTCGCTAATTAAATAAAGTAATTAACGGAACTATTACAAAGTAAATTAATATACGCTTAAATGGTATAGAAATAGTATGCAAATAAAGGACGAGCTCCCGTATAGGACTTTAAGGAAAGTAATATGGTTTACCTAAATATACAAAACCTAAAGACTTAACGGCCCTTAAAGAAACTTAACTGGAAGTTTATAGGCCTATACTAAATTAAGAAGAAACTAAGCCTATATACTTATAAGCTCGAACTACTAACTAAGATAAAAATACACCTAACGTTTTATATAAGCTTATTGCAACATTTAAAAGATAATCCTATAACTTATAAAATTCCGCCGCTACCTCCTATAATTGTTAACAATGGTAACGGTTCTTACTTTATTAACTTAATTAATAATATGTAATAGAAAACATGATCTAAATAATTTAAACTTTTTGTTAAGTAGGAAGGATATAAAACATAAATCTGGGAAACCTATAATTAGATTAAGGCCAACGCGCCTTCCTTAGTAAAAGAATTCTATAAGGACTATCCTTTGCGGCCTACTCTAGCTAGATAGACACGATATAAAGGTAAATAACTGCCACTTAACATAAAGACACGAAATATAATAGCAAAAAACTTGAAATTAAAAAGAACTTAAACTACATTATAACGCTTATAAGGTAATAAGTTATGAATTATTTTAGACCTTTGGCTAAAAGGGGGGGGGGGGGGGGGGTACTATAATAGGACTAGCC
>Ga0307507_10003514_pt1 | contig 30129 bp, 7 predicted proteins | sample 7_EM_MG_FD_207223 | JGI IMG/M metagenome (GOLD analysis project Ga0307507, IMG submission 207223) | Populus trichocarpa ectomycorrhiza microbial communities from riparian zone in the Pacific Northwest, United States - 7_EM | ecosystem: Host-associated > Plants > Roots > Unclassified | place... | reverse complement strand
TTTTTGTTTTTTTACCCCCCCCCCCCCCCCTAAAAGATTAAAACGGACATAATAATCGCTAACAAAGTCCCAGTAAAACATTATAGATGTATTAATATTTATTAACGACAGCCTAACAAAACCTAATATTATAGCCTTTAAGTGTACCTTACTGTCATTTACAGAGTTACGACGTAAGGAGATAAATGGTTTACTTAAGAAAGGTATCTTTAAATTTATTAATATAGCAGACGTCCTAAAAAGAGTTAGAATCTTTAACTCCCAGTTTATTAATAAGATTAAAAATACCGGAATAGACAAGGCCTTTAAGAAGTCTAGACTGGTTATATAAGCCTATAACGACTATAGTAAAGATCTAGTTCTAACACAATTACTAACCATTTAACGTGTTAGCTAGAGAATTATCTTAGCACTTATAGCAACCCTATAAGGAAATAAAAGAAGACTAGCCTCTTTATACCTGCGCGATATCTTATAAGCTTATATACAGTTTAGTACTTACCTAAATAGAGACTTCTTTATACGCCCGCTACTAGAACTCGGACTAAAGAACAGATTAATTCTAAGAGTTATTAAACTGCTATATAGTGTCCCGGAAGCTAGTAACCACTAGTTTAATATATACCACCGTTACCACCTTAATAAGCTATAGATAAACCAGTTAATATACAACCCCTGTTTGTTATATATAAATAGCAACAGCTTCAGAATTATAGAATTATAGACTAATAATATACTATTCCTTGCTAATAAAACCTTTGCGGAGGCTAAAGAAGCTAGAATTTAGGAGGCAAAGTTCCTAGTAAAAGAGAGAGAGAAGCTTACGCTAAATACCCCAATTAAGTTTAATGGAGGCTATATTAAGCAAGAAAAAGATTTAATAGCCCTTACCTAGGAACGTTAATGCTAGAACCTAAAGCTGGTTACTATAAAGGCTATAGACCTAACTAGCTCTAGAGGGGAAGTCCGCAAGGCAGTTATACTAAAGGACTAGTACGTTGCTTAGAGAGCAAGAGGAGCCTATATTGCCACAGTCTGTTAACTAGAAGCTGCCTTTAACCTCTCCTTTATAGCATAAGCCGTTAACCTAAAGAAAGAATATGCGAAGCAGCTTAATAAGCGGCTATAATAGCAAATTAATAATCCCTCCTAAGGACTTTGCTTTGTATAACTTAATATAAGCACTTTTAAACTAATAATATTTACGGACTTGTTATTTGCCAATAACTACAACCTCTTTTCTTAGATCGGCTTTGTCATTACACTTACGGATAAGGATAATAGGGCCAATATCCTCTATTGGTTATCTATTAAATATAAGCAAGTTATATAAAGTGTCTTAGTATCTAAATTATATAGAATGGCCTATAGATTTGACATCGGAGCTGTAATTAAAACAATTATTAAGAAGATCCTACAACTCAAACGACTACCGCTTATCCTTTATACCGATTTAAAATCTCTATATAACTGCTTAGTCAAGCTCGGGACAATATAAGAGAAACGGCTTATGGTTAACCTAATATGTCTATAACAATTATATAAAAGAAGAGAGATAGCAGAGATTAAATAGATCGACGAAGGCAGTAACCCTATAGACGCTATAACAAAATCAAAGCCTTGCTAGGCATTAAAAGACCTAATTAATACAAATATAATTAAGCTATAGGTTACTAAGTGGGTAAAAAAAGGAGAAGATAGAGAGACAGGAATAGAGAGTGTAAAGATATTAAGCTAGTAGCCAAGGCGCTAGTAGCAAGCGAGCTAATGGCGATTTTCTATGCTGGGCATAGAAAATTGTAATTGGTTACTTTAGTTATTTAGCAGAATTTAGTGGAATTTAATAGGTGGAAAGTAGTGCAATTTAACAGGTAGAAAGTAGTGGAATTTAGTAGGCGGCGTGCTTAAGCACTGTTAAAAACTAAATACTCCCAGTGTCTGATTAAGGTTGCGTCTTTACAGTTATATAACCGCAAATTGCTATTACGTGACAACAATCTAGGGCAATTTGCGGCAACTTGCCTGCGAACGCGAGTTAAAAGGGGTTGGTTATGTAAGCTAAGCGAGCTTAGGAAATCTATTAAATTCCACCTATAGAATAGGAGAATAGATAAGCATTAATTAAAATCAGTTACTACCCTATACTATTGCAATAGCGATATGTATTACCGGAAGTGATACAAACACTTTCTTTCTTTCTTTCTTTTAATTTTATATCCATTATATTATATTATATATTAGGAAAATATTCGCAGGCTAGGTTTTAAGTTAACTTTATTAAGCGCGTTTCGCGTAACGTAATCTATAAGTAAGTGGGCCATATAAGCCAGTAGGCCACCCCACTTAACATACGACGCGTTAACTAACAACTATCTAAATAGCAATACTATAACAGCAAGAGGACCTTTTTTAAAAAGGTAGAGTTAACCTAGGTATCCAAGCCTATAAGCTAGGCCAAATTAAATCTTTTTAAGGCGTTAAGAAGACATATAGCGTATCCCAAACCATAGTTAAGTATTACGTTAACGGTATTACGCCATAACACGGTTCTACTCCCTTAAATCGCCATCTTACACTAGTAGGAGAAGAGAGTCTTAGGCCGTAGATTCTATTAATAGATTAACACGGTATACCACCTAGGATTATAACCGTATGGTAGATAGCTAGTCTTCTAGTTACCTAATATACTAAACAGACTAACCCTATTACTGTTAGCCAGAACTAAGTATAAAATTTTATTAATCGCTATAATAATAATTTAAAATCTAAATATAATTATAAGTATAACTATTAATAGGCCAAATATAAGGATCCTATACTTATTTAGGCCTAGTTTAAATATATTTTAGATATTATTATTTAGTATAGAATTCTTAACAATAATATTTAGAATTTTAATAAAACTGGGTTTTAAATAGGTATAATTGTAACTATAAAAGTTATTACTAAAACTAATCGTACTAGCCGGCCTAGAGTAGTATAGCTAGGCAATTAGAAATAGGTTATAATTATTAAAGCCATTAATGCCCTAGGGGTTATAATTCTACTACTTATTATCTTTAAAGTAGTAATATACTAAGCTACTTAATATAATGACGATATTATCCCATATAACTAGTTAATTGGTATTAGTAATAACGGCTAGATAATAAATAAGATTGGCCTAACTTAGCTAAATCTATTCTATAAGCATATAGAAGATTATACGGTTAGTATATATAGGCTACTAGTACTAGATAGCCACAACAGCTATATATCTCCTAAATTTAATTAATTCTATCTAGATTACCAAATAGTTATCCTCTATATACTAGCGTATTTATTACACCTACTATAGCCGCTAGATATAGGCTGTTTCTTAATACTAAAACAGTCCTATAGACGTCTTATTAAATAATAATAATTCGTTGCTTAATGTCCAATTTGGATCCCTATTAGGCCCATATGGACTACTCCTTATATACATATAGGGAGAAAACTCTATATAAGAAAACCCCATAATCTATCTCCCTGCCTTTTAGGACTTTTTTATATTTTATTTTATATCCGTTGTATTATACTACGTACAATACTGCGCATACAGCCTCTAGGCTATGGCGCTATAGTTCTATATATATAAATCCTTTCTAGGCAGCTTAATATATACTAGTAGCTAAGTAGACACTCTAGCCCGTTTTAAAAATGCTAGGGGAGCTCTAGCCTATTAGTGTTTTCCATTCTAGTATTTTGCTTACTATGGTCCAGTTTATATTAAGAAGATCACATAAAAGAAATCCTGGCTCTTTTATCTATTTCTACCGTATTCTGCCGTTTCTAGAGTAGAAAAAGCGCTCTAAAAGATAGACTTTAATTTTAATAAAATGGTTTTATATATAAAAATAAGAGAAACCTAATAGCTTGCTAGCTTGGAAGCAGCTACCAATTACCCCTATATAATTTTTTTTAATTCTATACCCTATTTCTTCTCCTTGCTTAAGAAATGGGTAGGGAATTAGTAATTAGTAGGTACTCTCCCTAAAAGTAACCTACTAATGGTATTTTATAAGGGCGAACCTTATTACGTAAACCTACTCTAATAGGAAATTTTTCACGAGGTTGTCTGTATAGGGTATAAATACTAATTCGCCCATACACCTTATATTTAACGTGCTAATGGTAACACAGGCCGGCCCCCTTCCCCTATCCCCTACTATAGCTACCCTAGCAGTGCATCGTCTGCGGTACACCTGCGGTGCGCCTACGGTACGCCTGCGGTCCTCTGCCTGTAGCGCGACAGCCGTGGACCGGTTGTAGTAGAGGTCGTCTGCCTTGCAGCAGACTGGTTGTAGTAGAGGTCGTCTGCTCTGCAGCAGACTGGTTGTAGTAGAGGTCGTCTGCTCTGCAGCAGACTGGTTGTAGTAGAGGTCGTCTGCTCTGCAGCAGACTGGTTGTAGAGGAGGTCGTCTGCCCTGCGGCAGACTGGTTGAGGAGGAGGTCGTCTGCCCTGCGGTAGACTGGTTGAGGAGGAGGTCGTCTGATCTGCGGCAGACTGGTTGTAGTAGAGGGGGTCGTCTGCCCTGCGGCAGACTGGTTGTTGTAGAGGAGGTCGTCTGCCCTGCGGCAGACTGGTTGTTGTAGAGGAGGTCGTCTGCCCTGCGGCAGACTGGTTGTAGAGGAGGTCGTCTGCCCTACGGCAGGCTGGTTGTAGAGGAGGTCGTCTGCCCTACGGCAGACTGGTTGTAGTGGAGGAGGTCGTCTACTGTGGCAGACTGGTTGTGGTGGCTAGCGCCGTGGTGACGTGTCTTTAGGGGGTATACAACCGGCGGCGCCCTTGCGACGACGGACGGAGGAGCAAAGGGGAGGCCCTTTTAGGACTTGCCCAATAGCGCCTATGGGGCGCCTGTGAGTTACCTATAGTGCTCTACTACCTTACTTTTTGACCTCCTTAGGAACCACTGCTGCCGTAACAAGCCTACAAACGCACTAGTATCGCGAACTTAACTCTACTACTGTAGAGTTATTATGGGGTGCCTAATGCTCGCCCCTTTGCCTTTTATTACCATTTCCTTTACAACCCAAAACTAGTCTAGTATATTTTAGCTAATAAGCCACTAAGTAACCGCCTTAAGACCTTTTTGTGTTAAGAGTAGTATATTATAGTTCTCTATGCCAGCTACTAAGAGCATTACTTCTTAGTTAATACATAAGGGGCATAATAGTATTACGTATTTTGGTGTCTGTCTTAGCCAGCTACATTTATATCTTAGGCTACTTATTAGGACATCTACCTAATAGAGCCAATCTTTTAGTCCTATTATTCCTATTCTTAAAAGTGTTACTATTATATTTTCTGCCTTTATTAGGCCTTCTTAGAGCCCTTAGGTATTTACCCCCTATAGCATTAACTATGCTATAGCCTAGGTTCCTTTTACTTAAAACAGCCTCTATACCTTTAACTCCTATATGCCTCTCCAGTATTGGTCCAACCAGTTGATGAACTGGATCTGAGGATAAAAGAATGAATGAAGCTATTAAATCTAACTACGACGAATATAGGCCTTAATATAGGCCTATATCGGTACGGAAACCGAAGTGACTGCCACGGAGTCCGGGGTAACTACTACGGACACCGACCAAAATCGGAACAAAGGAGGTCTGCTTATGTAAGCAGGAAACCCGTGTGGAGGACTCTTCTAGTACCCTCGTCACCAGTATTATATTACGGTAGATAGCTTCTTAGTACTCTTTTATACTCTACTTTAGCTCCTTTCTCTCTCTTACTATTATCTTTACTAGTCTCTTATACGTCTCCCTTCCTCTTCTATATAGGCCTAGGCCCTAATATAGCACTATTTTTCTTCTACTTTTTCTACCTATTTCTCTAATATATCTTCCCTACTTTAGGGTTATTAATTAGCTCTCCTATAAGGCACCCTAGGGTCCCTCCATAGTTTATATAAGCGTGACTTAATATACTTTATAATACTAGAGTTGCGCTCCTTTTGCACCCTTTATATTACAGCGGCTTTAATATATAATTATAGGGGGGGTATTAGCTTCCTTTTTAAGCAGTAATATAGCCATTCGCTTATACCCGCCTATTATACTCCAGAGGCAGGCTGTTTAGACCTTTTAGAGTGGTTTAAGGAGTAATTTAGAGGGGCCTTTCTTGGTTTCTCCTATAGCCCAAATACTAAATCTATACATTATGGTTGGCCGGACAACTACTATATATAGTAGACGTGATCTCTAAAAGCATAGACCCTATATAGAATTAACAATTCTAGATATTATAATATACTGCGCTTAGCCCTTATATACGCTCCACTAAAGCTTACTGTCTACCTATACTCCTAATACCCTTAGGCCTTAAACTAGTTAGCCCCTAAAGCCTTAAATATGGATTATATGCTAGAGATCTATAAGTTAGTTACGTTTTCTTATAAAATAGATTAGCTGGTATTTCTCTAGTAAGAATTAGACTTTGTATTATCTTGCCTATTCTATATAGGTGTTATAGGCTTTCTCTAATGTTCTGCAGTTCTTTATAGCTATTAGCCTATATATAACTAAGTTTATATTATTAATAAAGCTTATCCCCTAGGTCGCCCCTTTCTTAAAGAACTTAAGTAGGTTGCTTATAAAGAAAAGGAAGAGAATAGGCAAGAGGGGTAATCCTTATAGTATTTCTATTACAAATATAATAGGGGGGCTCTGGTATCCGCTAAAGACTAGTAATATTTCTTTCTAGCCTATAAACCCTTAAATAAATTATATAATCTATTCTAGAAAGCCCTTTACCTTAAGGATATATAGGAGGCGCTTATAGGGAACGTTGTTATAGGCACTACTAATATCTAGGCTAAGTATTAATACTATAAAGTCCCTTCGCATCGCCCATGTAGATTTAATAGTGGCGGCGGGTAACGTAAGTGCTAATAGTATTAAGCGGTTCTTTCTTGCCCCTATTTAACTTTGTAGTAGTAGGGTGTGTTTCTTAGCCGTATTTGCTATATGGTCTACTATTACCCTTTCTAAGATCTTGCTAAGGGTGTTTTCTAAGGCAATAGGGCAATAGCTTCCTAGGATTAAGTAGTCTGCTTTGCCTTCTTTTTATAGGATAATAATTATTATAGACCTTCTAAGTCGTGGGTAATAGCCTATATTAAAGTATACTCTAGCTACATCTGCAAGCTAAGGTACTATAAGTAGTCTATAGGTCTTTAAGGCCTTATTTAGTATCCTATCTAATCCTAATACTATATTATTTAAAAGGCGGCTAATAGTTCTAGCTATTTCCTCTATTATTATTTTGCTGTTAACCTGTAAGTAAGTTACTAGTGTTTTACCTATAATATTACTAAGGTCTACTAGAGCTGGTTAGAAAAAGAACCTTTCTATAAAGATCTTTACTTTCTTATTATTGTTATTAGTAGCCTATAACTTCCCTACTCTTTATAGAGGTAATAGGTATAAGTCTTCTGCTAGGCGCCCTACCTTTTTCTTTACTTATTTTTCTATAGCCTAAAGGCCCTTATTATAGGAAAGGCTCAGGTTAAAAGTATACTTATTTATAAACTGTCTCTAGTTATTTCTTACTTCTTTTTTTAGGGTATTCTTTAACTAGTTTCTTATATCTTTATATTATCTCTTATTTTTAGGGTTGTGGCTACTTATATATTTCCTTCTTGCTTATTATTGGCTAGTAATAAGAACTGCGTATTATGCGGACTATATATATTATATATAGGGGCCTGATTTTAAGACTAGGTAGTACTCTTCTAACCTATTTTTAATTACTACCTAGATCCTTTCTAGTCTTTAGTTAATTTCCTTAGGGGTAGCTAATAAGCCTTGCTTGTTTAATATTAGATAAATTTCTTCTAGGTCTTAAAGTTAATATTTAACTATGCTAAGGAAGCTATCTATCTTAAGCTTCCTTATTGCGTATCTTTTACTATTTAGTTGCGCCTTAATATCTAGGTCTAGTTATATCTAGATAAGGATATAGTCTAAGGTAAGTACATATTCTTCTTTAGGGTTATACCTTTTAAGTCTCTAGTATAGGCCTTCGTCTATAAATATAAGGTTAATTATACTTCTGGCGGTGCCTTATTGCCATATAATTGCTCCTAGGGAGGTAGCTAGTTTAAGGCCCTAGATATCTATAGCTCTTAGTAGGCACTCTGCCTATTATTTAGCAGCAATATAGATACCCCCCTACTATAGGTAGTAGAGATTTATATCTCCTAATAGGATAAACTCTATACCTTTAGTTTCTAGTAAGCTTATTACTAATATAATATTCTTTATTTATGGGACCCCTTTAACCCTAGGGTTATATATATTAATAACTTATACTAGACCCCTATATATCTGGATTATTATAAGTATAATATCTAGGTTAACTGCCTACTATAACTATAAGAACAGGCTGATAGCCTTACTAATTATAAAGCATATATATATAGCTGCTTTTAGTTTATATAGGAGCTAGAATCCTTAGGGGTAGTATATTAATTATATATAGGTATTATAATACGCCTCTTGTATAGTAAGGATATAGTGTTTCTCTAGGTCTAGACTATTTAGTAGGGGCTTTGCAAGATAGTGGTTTATATTGCCGCAGTTATACTATATAATGGATAGGTAGTAGACCCCTAGCAAGAGTTCTTTATCTCTTCTTTATTCCTTACTTCTTCTATTTCCACTTTCTCTAAATTTTTTAGAACTTCTATCTCTTATATTTATACCCTAGTCGCTACTTATTTTATATAGAGCTTTCTATTCCTATATCTTATATTCCTACTAGCGCTTTTATATATAAATCTATTATTATCTCTAATTCTTCCCCTAATCTCTCTAGTTGGCCATATGCCCTTTATAGGTTGGCTGCGAATATTATATTTACCGCGTTAAGTCTAATTCTTAATTATCCTGGTTTTAAGCTTGCTATAGCTGTCTATAGGGGCCTTCCTATAGGGCGTCCTCTCTATTATATCCACTATAACCCTTATATCCCTATTTAGTCTAATAATATCGCGTGGTATTACTTCTAGCCCGTTAAGGCTTAGGATAGCTAGCCTAGCCCCCTAATATTAAAGGTAGGAAATGCTAGGAAGGTACCTATATCCCCCTAGCTTACCGCCTATTGTTTTTATTTATATAACCTAGTATACAGTTATTCCTATAGCTGTTAAGCCCTTACCTTCCATCTCTTATATTTAATATAGTCTTCTCTCTCCTATACATATATACTTTAGTAACAGTTTACGCATTTTATTTAGTTTTAATTTAAGCAGTGTCTTATATTATAGGGGCCTGCATAGTAGCCGTAGCATACCTATGCTGCGTATATAGATTAGGTGTGTCCCTATTATATATAGTAATAGTATTATTCTAGGCATAGTCTGTAGTTATAGAGCCTTATATTATATATAAGACCAAAACCAACCAAAAGAACCCTAAAAAACACCCAGAGAATCCCCCTGAGATGCATGCATTGCAGGGGAGGCACACGTCGACCGACGGTGGCTCGCACTCGCGCGCGACCGCCAGATCCACGCCCAACAACGGCCCTCTATAACAAAGACGGGCGAATACCACACCATAAAGCGGAAACACCTCTATTAAAAAGGCATCTAATAAAATATAAAGCCTACTAGACGCGTCTAGTATCCAGAATTATAGGAGAGTAACTATTAGCTATAATAAACTAATATAGCTAGTAGAATAGCTCCGCTAATCTAGCAAACCCTAGGCGTCCCTCTAGCAAACCCTTAATTAAATCCTCTAATGGCTAAGTAAAATTAAAAATAAACAAAACCCCCCCTTACCGGCGAACCGCACCTAGGTCGCCGTAGCTGCGCTTCTATAGTATAGGGAACCTACCCCCCTTAAGATAACAACTGGGTATATAATTATAATATAACTAAATATAGAAAAAGTAGAGGGGCTTAGGGGATAATTAAAAATAGAAGTCCTTACGGAGATTTATAAAGAGGTCTATAACGCAGTCACAGTCCAACACCTTAAAAGTAGAGATATTAGAGTTACCTTAAAGGACTAATAGGTAAAGGAATAAGCTATAAGGGCAGGGGATAGGCTAGGAGAACATATTAGTATAAAAGTGCTCTATAAAGACTACCTAGTTGAAGTCCTAGCGGTTTCTATAAGCCTTAGGGTAGAAAAGGGACGCTAGGTGGATAACATAGTAACTATATAGGAGATAGTAAAATAAACAGAATACCTTATACTAGGCCTTAAGATTACCCAAATCTAATAGCTTTAATAGGAAAATGCAAACTAAGTAAATAATAAGAATAATAAGAGGATATAAAGGTCGCTAAAGACTTACTAAGGAGACGCTGGTTAAACGTATAGCTCCCTTATTATTAGTACACATATACTAGGAATGCAAAAACTCCTTATCTAAAAAGAAATAATTATAAATAGCCTTATATATAACGCAAGGCTCTATAACTATAAACTACGCCTAAAATGATACTACCGCTATATATAATAGGGATACACCTAATCCACATACGCAGTATAGGTATGCTGCGGCTACTATATAGGCCCCTATAATATAAGACACTACTTAAATTAAAACTAAATAAAATACGTAAACTGCCACTAAAGCATATATAAGGCGTAGGAGAGAGAAGACTGTATTAAATATAGGAGGCGGAAGGCAAGGGCTTAACAGCTGCGGGAATAACTGCACGCTAGGTTATATAAATAGAAATAATAGGCGATAAGCTAGGGGGACATAGGTGCCTTCCTAGCGTTTCCTACCTTTAGTACTAGGGGGCTAGGCTAGCTATCCTAAGCCTTAATGGGCTAGAAACGGCGCCGCGCGACATTACTAGACTATATAAGGACATAAGGGTTATAGGGGATATAAGAAAGAGGACGCCCTATAGGAAAACCCCTATAGATAGCTATAGCAAGCTTAAGACCAGGATAATTAAGAATTAGATTTAATATGGCAAATATAATATTTATAGCCAACCTATAAAGGGCATATAGCTAGCTAGTAAGAATAGGGGAGGAACCGGAGATAATAACAGATTTAGATATAGAAGCGCTAATAGGAATACAAAATACGGAAATAGAAAGCTTTATATAAAATAAGTAGTAACTAGGGTATAGATATAAGAGATAGAAGTTCTAAACATCCTAGAGAAAGTAGAAATAGAAGAAGTAAGAAATAAAGGAGAGGTAAAGGACCCTTACTAGGGGTCCGCCACCTATCTATTATATAGTATAACTGCGGCAATATAAACCACCATCTTATAAGGCCTTTACTAGATAGTCTAGACCTAGAGAAACACTATATCCTTGCTATATAAGAGCCGTACTATAATACCTATATATAATTAATATACTGTCCCTAAGGATTCTAGCTCCTATATAAACTAAAAGTAGCTATATACATATACTTTATAATTAGTAAGGCTATTAGCCTATTCTTATAGTTATAGCAGACAGTTAACCCAGATATTACAGTTATAATAATCTAGACATATAGGGGACCGGTATAAATTATTAATGTATATAACCCTAGGGTTAAAGGGGTCCTATAAACAGAGAATATTATATTAGTAATAAGCTTGCTAGAAACTAAAGGTATAGAGTTTATTCTACTAGGAGATATAAACCTCTACTACCTATAGTAGGGGGGTATCTATGTTACTGCTAAATAATAGGTAGAGTGCCTACTAAGAGCTATAGACACCTGGGGCCTTAAGTTGGCCACCCCCCTAGGAGCAACTATATAGCAATAAGGAACCTCCAGAAGCATAATTAACCTTATATTTATAGACAAAGGCCTATACCAGAGACTTAAAAGGTGCAACCCTAAAGAAAAATGGGCACTTACTTTAGACTATATCCCCATTTAGATATAGCTAGATTTGGATACTAAGGCGCAACTAAGTAGTAAAAGATACGTAATAAGGAAGCTTAAGATAGATAGCTTCCTTAATACAGTTAAACAATAACTTTAAGACCTAGAAGAAATCCACCTAATACCAAATAAGTAAGGCTTATTAGCTACCCCTAAGGAAATTAACTAAAGACTAGAAAGAATCTAGGCAGCAATTAAAAATGGGCTAGAAGAGTACTACCTAGTCTTAAAACTAGGCCCCTATACGCAATATGCATAGTCTATATAATGCGCGGTTCTTATTACTAGCTAATAATAAGCAAGAAGGAAATATATAAGTAGCTATAACCCTAAAGATAAGAGATAATACAAAGACATAAGAAACTAGTTAAAGAATACCCTAAAGAAAGAAGCAAGAAATAACTAGAGATGGTTTATAAATAAGTACACTTTTAATCCAAGCCTCCCCTATAATAAGGGCCTTTGGGCTATAGCGAAATAGGTAAAGAAAAAGGTAGAGCGCCTAGTAAAAGACCTATACCTACCACCCCTATAAAGAGTAGGGGAGTTATAGGCTACTAATAACAATAATAAGAAGGTAAAGATCCTTATAGAAAGGTTCTTCCCCTAACTAGCTCCAGCAGACCTTAGCGATATTATAGGTAAAATACCGGTAACTCGCCTAAGGGTCGATAGCGATATAATAATAGAGGAAATGGCTAGAACTATTAGCTGCCTTTTAAACAATATAGTACTAGGACTAGATAGGATTCCAAATAAGGCCTTAAAAACCTATGGACCACTTATAGCACCCTAGCTTGCAGACGTAGCCAGGGTATACTTTACTATAGGCTACTACCCACGACTTGGAAGATTTATAACAATAGTTATCCTATAAAAAGAAGGTAAAGTAGATTACTTAATCCTAGGAAGCTACCGCCCTATTACCTTAAAAAACACCCTTAGCAAGATCTTAGAAAAGGTAATAGCGGACTATATAGCAGACACGGCTAAGGAACACACCCTACTACTATAAAGCTAAATAGGGGTAAGAAAGAACCGCTTAATACTATTAGCTCTTATACTACTTGCTACTACCATTAAATCCGCATAGGCGATATAAAGGGACTTTATAGTATTAATGCTCAGCCTAGATATTAATGGCGCCTATAATAATATACCCCACAAGCGTCTCCTATATATCCTTAGGGCAAAAGGCTTCCTAGAATAGATTATATAATTTGTTTAAGGGTTTATAGGTTAGAAAGAAATATTATTAGTCTTTAGCAGATACTAGAGCCCCCCTATTATAATTATAACAGAAATACTATAAGAATTACCCCTCTCGCCTATACTCTTCCTTTTTTTTATAAGCAACCTGCTTAACTCCTTTAAGAAAGGGGCGACTTAAGGGATAGGCTTTATTAATAACACAAACCTAATTATATATAGGCCAACAGCCGTAGAGAACTATAGAATACTAGAGAAAGCTTATAACACCTATATAGAATAGGCAAGATAATATAGAGTCCAATTCTTACCAAAGAAATACCAGCTAATCCATTTTATAAGAAAATGCAACTAATCTATAGATCTTTAGTATATAATTTATATCTAAGGCTTTAGGGGTTAACCAGTTTAGGGCCTAAGGGTATTAGGAGTATGGGTAAATAGTAAGCTCTGGTGGAGCGTATATACGGCGTAAGCGGCCTATAAGGGCTAAGTATACTATATCGTATTATCTAGGATCGTTAATTCTATATAGGGTCTATGCTTCCAGAGGTTACGCCTACTATATACAGCAGTTATCTGGCTAACTATAACGTATAGGTCTAGTATTTAGGCCATTGGAGAATCTAAGAAAGGCCCCCCTAAATCGCTCCTTAAACCACTCTAAAAGGTCTAAACAGCCTACCTCTGGAGTATAACAGGCGGATATAAGCGAACGGCTATAGCACTGCTTAAAAAGGAAGCCAATATTCCCCCCCTATAACTATATATTAAAGCCGCTGCAATATAAAGGGCGCAAAATAAACGCAACTCTAATATTATAAAGTATATTAAGACACGCCTAAATAAACTATAGAGGGACCCTAGGGCGCCCTATAGGAGAATAAGCCAACAACCCTAAAGTAGGGAAGACATATTAGAGAAACAGGTAAAGAAAGCAGAAAAAGAATAGTGCTGCTTTAGGGCCTAGGCCTATATAAAGGAGAAAGGGAGACATATAAAAGGCTAGTAAAGATAGTAGTAAGAAAGAAAAAGGAGCCAAAGTAGAGCATAAAAGAATACTAGGAAACTATCTACTGTAATACAATACTGGCTGGGCTAACGCTAGAGAGGTGTATGGGAGTTAAAGGTATAGAGGCTAACTAAGGCAAGAGAAACCTAAGCCGTAGCATAGTTAACGCTATAGGGAGTAAACACTCTAGGGCTCCAAAAAGGCCTAATAAAGGCAGAAAATATAATAGCAACACTCTTAAGAATAGGAATAATAGGACTAAAAGACTGGCTCTACTAGGTAGGTGTTCTAGTAGGTAGCCCAAGATGCAAATATAGCTAGCTAAGACAGATACCAAAACATGTAATACTGTTATGCCCCTTACGTACTAACTAAGAAGCAATACTCTTAGTAGCTGGCATAGAGAACTATAATATACTGCTCTTAATATAAAAAGGCCTTAAGGTGGTTACCTAGTAGCTTATTAGCTAAAATGTACTAAACCAGTTCCGGGTTGCAAAGTAAATGGTAATAGAGGGTAAGAGGGTGAGCAATGGGCGCCCCCTAATAACTCTATAGTAGTAGAGTAAAGTTTACAATACTAGGGCGTCCGTAGGCTTATTACGGCAGCAATAGTTCCTAAGGAGGTTAAAAAGTAAGGTAGTAGAGCACTATAGGTAACTCACAGGCGCCTTATAGGCGCTTTATAGGCGAGTCCTAAAAGGCAGGGAGATGGATTACAGGGTTTTCTTAAATAGAGTTTTCTCCCTACATATATACAAGGAGTAGTCCGTGTGGGCCCAATAGGGATCCGAATCAGACGTTAAGCAATAAATAATAATAATATTATTATATATAAAACCATTTATAATTATTCCTTTTTAAATAAGGAGTTTTTATATTCCTAGTATAAGTATACTAGTAATAAGGGAGTTATATATTTAACCGGCGTCTTCCTAGCAAGTCTTTAGCAACCCTTATATCCTCTTATTGTTCTTATTATTTGCTTAGTTTGCATTTTCCTATTAAAGCTATTAAATTTAGGTGATTTTAAGTCCTAGTATAAGGCGTTTCGTTTGTCTTACTATCTTTTATATAATTGCTATATTATCCACCTAGCGTCCCTTTTCTACCCTAAGGCTTTGTTATAGGACACCTCCGTAACACCTTATACACGTCCACCTGTTTCTACTAATGTAGTAAGAAGAGACCAACCGCGAGACGGCAATCTACGGCAATTTGCCACATTCTGCTATATTCTGCCAAAGTTTACTAACCCTATTAAGTTCTGCTAGGACTACTTATTAAATCCTATTCTACTCTATGTATATATTAACTAAGCAACTAAACTAACAATATATACCCTTTCTTCCCGTTTGCTTTCCTTTTCTCCTTATATAATATCTTAACCTTATTACGTAGTTTATATATATAGCTTATTAATATTTACTTTGTTATATATTATTACCACTTATGCTCGCTCCGTAACACTACGTTACCTTAACCCTATATACTACCCTCCGAAATGCAGAACAACCCTAAAGCCCCTATAACAGCCGCCGGCATTATATCTACACTCTAAGAATAATTGGCAGAGATATAGAAGTCCTTTATAGACGCTCTTGCATAGAACTAAGCTATTTTAACTTAATAAGAAGCTAAATAAGAAGCATAACACTAGCAAATAAGTAAGGACCTCTAAGAGGAAATCCACATCCTTAAGACGCCTATACTAGGACCTTAAGATTAAATACTATCTCTAGAGACAAATACGTGGGATAAGAGCCCTAACCCCGTAGTAGCTATTTACCCTAAACCGGCTACTACACTATAACGATCTAAACGACTACCAGACCCTCTAATATTTACTAGTAAACAAAGAAACCTCTAATTATTTCTAAACTAGCTTAAAAATAAGTTAACTGGTAATACTAACCGCTACCTAACTAAAGCTAACTAACTCTGCTACGCCCTAAGTTAACTAGGAGGAGATATAGCTAATCTTATTAAACCCCTCCAACTAAACTTAGTATAAAGCCTAGTTGTACTTCTTAAAGCTATATACAGTAACCTAAACCGCTAAACTACCACTTAGAGGAAGATAAACTATATAACTTAAGGAACAAAAAGCTTCCTAGTATACTTCTCCAAATTTAACCGTTATGTAAAAGAAACAGACTGGAACGACTCCGTACTAGTTAATAGCCTTATTAAATCCCTAAGTCCTAAACTAAAAACCTCCCTAATAGGTATAGACCTACTAGGAGCCCTTAACGCCTACGTAAACGTTATTAATAAACGGTATAATAATATACTACGCCTAACACCGAAGCCTACTCCTTAATATAATATAATAGCTCCGCGAATATCTATTAAGTTATTGTCTTAGCCTAAGCACCCTAACGCTATAGATATTAATATAGGGACCCTAGGATATGCTTTACTAGGATCCCCTAAATAAGAATAATACATTAAGCTAGGCCTTTGCTTTAAATGCGGAAGTAAAGATTATATCTTAAAATACTACTCCGTTCCTATGCCCTAATACGACTTATACACGGCCAACACTAATAACCGTTTGTCCCAATCCTCTAGCTATCGCCCCTAATTATTATCTAGCTCCAACTTATTATCTAATAAACACCACTTATAAGGATAAAGCTATAACCAATACGCTACGAGAACCCCGCCCTAATTACCTCTAAAAGGAAGATTTTAAAGCTAAGTTGCTCTCCAGGACAGCGCTGCCTTAGGATCTTATTAAATATATTAGATGTCACAAACTCTAACTCTTAGGACTACAGTATAACTATTAACTGCCGTCTTTAGTAGAATAATTAATAGGCTAATACTTAGGTCCTAATTAATATAGAAGCTAGTAGTATAGGATTTATTAATAAGATCTTTATGTAAAATAATAGTTTTACTCTAACCCCCCTTAAACGGCATATTAACGTATTTAGATTTAATAGTAAACGCACTATCTTAGGCCGTATTACCCATGCAGTATTCTTAAGACTCTAATACCTGAACCATAAAGAATTAATTAAGCTTTTTGTTACTACTCTAGGTTACCTAGTAATTCTTAAACAACCCTAGATAAAGCTATATAAGGTAACTATTAATTAGGATAACCTTAAGCCTCTATTTACCGCCTCCCGTTATAAGTAGAAGTACCTTATAACTTACTACTTAGACCCCAAACTAAAATCTGGAAAATCCACCAGGATTTACCAGTTTAAAATTTCTACTAAATTCTATAAATATAAAATGTCCACCAAATTCCACCGACCTAAAAATTCTACTAAATTCCACTAAGAACCTAGAAGTTTGTCAAGGATAAACTGAAAATTTTAAAGATTTGATCAATTGGCCAGCAATTGATTTAGATTTGGTTATAATTTAGTTAAGATTTGATTTGAATTTTAGTTAAGGTTAGAGCAGCCAGGCTTATAACCTGTTAATATAGGCAAGCGGAGGTAGGAGGACGATACGGTAAACGATGTAGTGAACTAAGTGAAGTAGATAAACTTAATGCGATTGATAATGTCTATCTACAGGGGATTGAGTCTCTATATACTTAGAAGACCTTATTCCAGAATGTCTACGTTCTGGCTCGTATTCTAATATAACCTAATACGTTACCTAATACGTTACCAGATACGTTACCTAATACGTTACCTAATATATTACCTGATATGTTACCTAATACACGACCTAATATACATTTAATATATATCTAATACACGACCTAATACACGTCTAATATATGGTCTAATATACAGTCTAATAGGGTTCTTCCAGGGTGTTCTTATATAAGCATTATAATGCTTATATAAGCAATATCTTCCAGTTCATCCTTAACAAAGTTATACTAAACTATACAAACTGACACTAACTGCTATACCGCCCCAAACTAAGCATAAGTCCAAGCTTAATATATGAAGGTACTAGAAGAACTAGTATTCTACTATTAAAAGGTATACTTAAAGAACCCAAATCTAAATCTAATACTGGCTCTATATCTAACACTAAACCTAATACCAAATCTAAAACTAAATAGGAAACCGTATAAGAAACCAAGGACGATTTAAGCTCGCTCAACACCTTAGATATCTATATAATTAGAGCTACTCCGCTAGTATAACTTGCTAGGAAACTAGAATATACTAACCCCGCCATAAAGGTACTAGTAGAGTACTATAAATACCTAGATGTATTCTTATAAATGGAAGCTAATAAGCTACTAGAATGCCGTCTATATAATTATAAGATTGTAATTAAAGAAGGAAAATATTATAAATTTAGACCCCTATATAGGATGTTCTAAAACAAACTCTAGGTACTATAGAAGTACTTAGACAAATATCTAGATAAAGGATTTATTAGAGCAAGTTCTTTACCTATAGCTACGCTAGTAATCTTTATTAAGAAACCTAGTGGTAGTCTACGCTTTTATATAGACTACTAAGCTCTTAACGCTGTTACTATTAAGAACCAATACCTAATCCCATTAATTTAAGAGACAATAAACTAATTAAGTAAAGCTCGCTTCTATACAAAGCTTAATATTATCTACGCATTTAACCGCCTCTGTATTATAATGGGAGATAAATAGCTTACTGCATTTCGTACTTAATACGGATTATTTAAGTACTTAGTAATGTTATTTAGCCTTATAAACACCCTAAGTTCTTTTTAACACTTTATAAATAATACCCTATACCTATACCTGGACGTCTTTTATACTGCTTATATTAATAATATCTTAATATACAGCAATAATCTAGCTAAATACTAGAAATATGTTAAACTGGTCCTATAAGCCTTACGCAGAGCTGGCCTATAATTAGATATAGACAAATGCGAGTTCCACAAAATGGAAGTTCTATACCTTAGACTTGTTATTTTTATAAACGGCATATAAATAGACCCTAAGAAAGTTAAAGCGATTGTAAACTAGCAAGAACTTAAGAACGTTAAGGACGTAAGGGCCTTTATAGGATTTGCCAATTTCTACTAATAGTTTATTAATAACTTCTCCGCCTTAGTTTTACCCCTTATAGCCTTAACATAAAAGGATAAAGCCTTTATCTTTAATAAAGAATATTTTATTTATTATTTATTGCTTAACGTCCGATTTGGATCCCTGTTAGGCCTACGCGGACTACTCCTTATATATATATAGGGAGAAAACTCTATTTAAGAAAACCCCGTAATCCATCTCCCCGCCTTTTTGGGACTTGCTTACGAGTCGCCTACAAGTTACTAGTGGTGCTCTACTACCTTACTTTTTAACCTCCTTAGGAACCACTGCTGCTGTAATAAGTCTATAGACGCGCTAGTATTATAAACTTTACTCTACTCCTATAGAGTTATTAGGGGGCGCCTATTAGTCGCCCCTTTGCCTTCTATTGCTATTTCCCTTGCAACCCAGAACTGGTCTAGAATATTTTAGCTAATAAGCCACCGGGTAGCCGCCTTAAGGCCTTTCTATATTAAGAGTAGTGTATTATAGTTTTCTATACTAGCTGCTAAGAGCATTGCTTCTCGGCTGGTGCGTAAGGGGCATAATAGTATTACATATTTTGGTGTCTGTCTTAGCCAGCCATATTTGCACCTTAGGCTACCTACTAGGATACCTACCTAGTAAAGCTAATCTTTTAGTCCTATTACTCCTGTCCTTAGGAGTGTTGCTATTGTATTTTCTGCCTTTATTAGGCCCTCTTAGAGCCCTTAGGTATTTACCCCCTATAGCATTAACTATACTACGGCTTAGGTTCCTCTTGCCTAAGTCTGCCTCTATATGTTTAACTCCTATATGTCTCTCTAGCGACGGTCCAACCAGTATTATATTGCGGTAGATGGTTTTCTAGTATTCTTTTATACTTTACTTTGGCTCCTTTTTCTCCCTTACTATTGTCTTTACTGGCCTCTTACGCGTCTCCCTTTTTCCTTTATATAGGCCTGGGCCCTAATGCCGTACTATTCTTCTTCTACTTTCTCTACCTGTTTTCCTAATATATCTTCCCTACTTTAGGGTTGTTGGTTCCTTCTCCTATAGGGCACCCTAGGGTCCCTCTATAGTTTATTTAGGCGTGTCTTAATATACTTTATAATATTAGAGTTGCGTTCCTTTTGCACCCTTTGCATTACATTAACTTTAATATATAGTTATAGGGGGGGAATATTGGCTTCCTTCTTAAGTAGTGCTGTGGCCGTTTGCTTATACCCGCCTATTATACTCTAGAGGCAGGCTGTTTGGACCTTTTAGAGTAGTTTAAGGAGTGATTTAGGGAGGCCTTTCTTGGTTTCTCCTGTGGCCCAAATGCTAGATCTATACATTATAGTTAGCCGGACAACTGCTGTATATAGTAGGCGTGACCTCTGGAAGCATGGACCCTATATAGAATTAACGATCCTGGACATAGCGATATACTGTACTTAGCCCTTACGGGCCGCTTGCGCCGTATGTGCGCTTTACCAGAGCTTGCTGTCTATCCACACTCCTAATACCCTTAGGCCTTAAACCGGTTGACCCCTAAAGCCTTGGATATAGATTATATACTAAAGATCTACAGATTGGTTGCGTTTTCTTATAAAATAGATTAGCTGGTATTTCTCTGGTGAGAATTGGACTCTATATCGTCTTGCCTATTCTATATAGGTGTTATGGGCTTTCTCTAGTGTCCTACAGTTCTCTGCGGCTGTTGGCCCGTATATAATTAGGTTTATGTCATTAACGAAGCCTATCCCCTGTAATAAAGAATATAAGAAAGCTTTTACTTACTTAAAAGTTATATTTACTACTATACCTATACTCTAATACTTTAACCTAAACTAAATAAGTGTTATAGAAGCTAACTTATCCAACTACGTTACTAGAGGCATTCTGTCTTAGTATAATAAGGAAGGAGTATTGCACCCTATAGTATACTTTTTAAAACAACTAAGTCTAGCTAAATGCAATTACAAGATCTACAATAAGGAACTATTAGCTATTATTAGATGTTTTAAATAATGGCAACCTAAACTAAAAGGCTCTAGATTCCTAATTAAGGTTCTTAGCGACTATAAGAACCTATAATACTTTATAACTACAAAACAGCTAAGCTATTATTAGGCCTACTAGTTAGAATATCTATCCTGTTTCCGATTCTCTATTATATATCGCCTAGGCGTTTAAGGCTAGAAGCTTAATACCCTAACTTAACGTTTATAAGATGCACTAGCTTAAGAAGAAGCGCGCTCCTACTATAATTAGACCCTACTCCGCCCTAAACTATTTAAACCCCCTACTAAAGATCTCCTAGTATATGTCCTTAAAATAACCAATTGAACTATTAAATAGATTATAGCTAATAAATACCTAAACGATAAGTTTATCTAAAAGACTGTTACGGACGCTTTAAGTACGATGTTATAACTACTTAGAGAAGAGACGGCGGAAGCTAGTTGGTTAATATAGGTACGGTCCAGGATGGATCCAATGGAACTATGTGACGAGGAATGGTAACTAAGGTCACGTAGTGTTAAACGCGTTGACTGTGTTAAACGAGAAGAACATTATGTTTAATATAGACAACACGTACCTTACGTACAAGAGAGGATTTCTTAGGAGTATGGTTGTGTATTTAAAGGACCTCAGTCCCTACCGTAGATAGTTCTCTCCTTGTAGTGAATCTTAGAATATAATTGGAGTTAATCTATTGGGCAACTACTCCACTAGTTGTTATTACGTTGTTAATTTATTCTTACCTATATACCTAGCCTAATAATAGAACCTACCGTAGTTCCTGCTACAAGGTTCCGTTACACATTTACTACTAAGGTTATAGTATTAAATAGGGTTGAATAACATGCCACCTAGAGCACTAGTTACGACGGCGTTGACGGCAGCCATAACCTTAGGGCCAGGTGATACTAGTATGGACAAGGGGGATTCTTAAGTGGTTATGCGAGGTTAGTTACAGGAAATGGTTAATCACTTATAAGACAATAATAGGATACTTAAAGAACGCATTAATAGAATCAGAGTAGTAAAGATCAAGCTACCTTCAATTAAATGATTCTTAGGAGAGAAGTTGAAGCTTAAGGGATTTCTTACACAGATGTACTTTAAGGTAGTATAGAAAGGAGCGAAGTTAGCAATATTATTAAATTAAGTAGCCTATACAGGATTGTTCCTGATAGGGAGGGTACTTAAATAGTTTGAGCTATATCTTACGGAAATATAGGCCAATGGCATAACAACTACTAACTAGGACATACGGTATATATTTACTAGTTGGAACGGGTTTATGGAATAACTAACGCAAATATTTGGAAACCCGGAGGCTATAACTACAGCGGAACAAAAGCTTTAGAACTTAGTATAACGCACTTTAGCAATTAAGTATACAACACAGTTTTAAACACTAGCTATGTAGGTTAAGTGGAATAACAGGGCGCTTATAGCATAGTATAAATAGGGACTTAAGGCTAAAGTCTAGGACGCAATTATCCTGATGGAAGATATGGATACTCTAAGAGAGTTAATAGATTAATTAATAAAGATTAATAATAGAATCTATTAAAGGGAACAAGCTAAGAGAGGGCAAGATAGAGTTCTATAGTTATATAAGGCGCAGAGTACGCAACGACAGATATAGAGTTAAAAACTATAGAATGGCGCAGAGCTAATAGACCTAAGTGGTACTAAAGAAACCTAAAGGTGGGAAAAGAAACTATAGAAACCTAGAGGTTAAGGATTAAGTGATTAAAGGACCTAGGAGCAGAGGCCAAACTAGGGATCTTAGTAGTAGAAGATGTTTAGGCGGACTCCATAGCAAGAAAAATGGTTTAAAGATAGGGCTTACATAAATTGCAGAAAATAAGGTCATTTTGCTAGAGACTATAAAGGTGGTTAGAGTAACTATATAGTAAAGGGAACTAGGCCAGCAAACGGCATATATGTATAGAGGGATAATGGTGCACTGCAAGGAATAAAAGAGTGTTCAATTAACAGTTTTGTATATTGTTATAATAACGCATGCCGAATTTATAAGGACGCTAAGTATGGCGTAAGCTATTGGCCGTAGGAGCTATTATTATCTAGTTTTAGAGGAACCAACGAACTAGCTTATAGATTGGACATTAAAGACAATAAATTTGATAAAGGCGAAGCATTTACTAATAATGAGGCAATAAAGGCAGCTTACTAGGAGCATGTAAACCTTAGAGAAGTTAAAACAGAAGTGGAGACTAAGACCATTACAAAATAAGGTTTAGTAATAGGTATTGCAACACCATTAGATACGATTTCTATTGCTTTATAAAATAATAGGAGTAACGTTTAGAAGAAACTAAGCAAGTAGATAACTGCTAGTGCTAGCTTATTACTTAATAAAGGCAAAAGGCCATAGGCTTAAGATTCTTAAGCAGAGATAAGAGAAGCTTAAGATTCTTAAGATGAGATGAGATATACCTAAGGACCTATAACGGACAAAAACTAATAGGAAAGGGTAGCAACTTAGTTTAGTGACAAATAAATAAGTATAGGACGCAAGTTTAAGAACTACAAGTTTGGAGAATAAATAAGAACATTAGCAATCCTAGGTAAACATAGTGTTTAGCCTAAAGATTAAATAGTTAATACTAGGATTAAAAAGCAAGATAACTACAAAGATCTAGCTGTAAGACACAGAAAATAAGAAACTATAGATAAGTTTAGGATAAGAATTATTATATAGCAAGAGCAAAAGCTAGACAAGAGGTTAGCTATGCTAGGTTGTATAAGGGATAGAGTACCCATATAAAGAGTTACTAATAGGCCGAGTGCAGGGACACCTAGGGTAAAATGGTTAGACAAACTAGAACAAGAAAAGGATCTAGATATTCCAATTAGGTTCGAAGAAAGACATACTAAAGGATATTATAATATAGTAATAACAAGGTACTTTCTAACGGATAGACTATATATACTAAACCAGTTATATAGAAAGTGGTATAGGTAACAACACAACGACAAATAGGCCGATTTTTATATGTGGCTAGACGAAAAAGTTGTCTAAGACTAACCTATTACGGAAAAACGCATAAGTCACATTAAAGGAGCATTAATTATAATGTTAAGGAACCTAGAAGAAGGATCTAGGGACTAAAGAAGTAAGCAATAAATCTTAGTACCCGTAGCGGAAATACTAGTGGTTAGGTCGACTAGGTATAGGTTTAAACTTAAGGATAAAGATAAACTAAGAGTTGACCTAAAACATGCAGCGTATTAGTAGTATAATCTTTGATTAATATCTAATACGGATCCTATCTAGGCCCACGCAGACACTTGCCGTCGCAGGGGGGAAAACTTGTAAATTGACAGGAAGAAAACCCTGCTGTGTAGGGGACGGAAAAACCCTATAAGCCACCTTAGTAGGATGAAAAACCCCTGATTTGCCATGTTCGTCCATAGCAGCGGCCCTGCGGGCCTATAGCTACGTCCTGTCCTCCTTGAATGTTTGAACTCTATAGGAACCACTGCTTCCTTCTCTAGCTTATCTAAAGCTAGGGTTCACTACGTCCTAGCTAGGCCTCACTATATATGCTGTGTGCTTTATGTTCTATATCTTAACTATCCCCTGTATGCTATCTCCTATAGACTATTACTATATACGCCATACCTCCCCCCCCCCCTAGAGCCATCGAAGGCGTAAGGGGGATTCATCCGTCTTAACTACTATAATACTAACAGCGGAATATATTGTGTTGTGTTTTGGGTATCTTTTGTGCCTAGGCCCCAGCTAGGCCCTTTCCAAGGGTCACCACTCCTTAAAAGGAGACAAGGAGAACCGTGGGTCGCAATCCAGGCTGCTAGGTATTTAGTAGTTGACGGCAAGTGACCGCATGCTCCGTGGGCGATCGCCCTGGGGGTTAGGAGGGGCCGTATATTTACTCGTTCGTTCGCAGTCGCCGTTTGTCGATGTGAGGTCGTCGATGCTTTCAATTAGGGGTCGGGGGATGTTATCGAATACTGCGCATCTATGTTGGATCGTACAGGTGCCCTAATAGAGCAGTGTAGAAGTAGCTGTTATCGTAAAGGGGTACCATTAGTGGTGGTTTTCAAGATCTCACCATCCTATATAAAAACTTTTCACCACCGCCCACAACGCTCGCAACTACCACCACGAAGTTATATCGCACGCTGTGCGACGTCTCTGCGTTGGCTCTGAGTCTGAACTTCAAAGACCCAGGTTCGTAGCCGTCACCACATACAGGTGCAGAGTCCGTTTTCGACGGCCACATGCAGCGTATTATATACTATCGTGGATAGCTTGTGTGGATAATATATGCAATATATATAGAGCACCTAAAGATAAGAACCGGAAGTACCTAGTAAGGATATATTAGGCACTAGAGGAAAAGCGGTTTAGGAATACTAAGTATATATATAGTTGGCACCTAGTAGAAGTATAAGGTTAAGGAGACTTAACACTTTAACCAGGAAGATTCCTTATGGAAGAATGCCTAGATGGACGACAGTGGTAGGAGTGCCTAGAGAACACTTGTCTATGGCATATAGAGGAAAAGAAATAAACTAAGTATTAGCCAAAGTTGGACTAAGTATAGGCAGGATCTAGCAGCTAATAGTTAGGAAAAGGGGAGGCGTATAGGACCAGAGGGAACCAGTATTAGAGCCTTAGACCCTTAAAGGAATTTAAGGATAACACCTAAATTTATAAGTTAAATGGCAAGATCAGCAGTTTAAAGTGTTGGTAGATAGTAAAGCAACTAGGAACCACATATCACCAAAGGTAGTGGAAAGGATAGGGTTACTATATAGATAAAAGGAACACCTGTATCTACTTATAACAATTTTAGGAGATTAGATAGCCTATAGAGGAGGTATTATTAATCTTAAAACAGGACCTATTTAGTTAACTATTAAAGGGAGACCAGTTAGAATGTCTTTTAATATCCTACTATTGGGATAGGACAAGGTAATACTAGAAATGCCTTAGTTATAGAAGTATAATCTAAAGATCAATTAGGTTATAGGTTAGGTTAATATTAAGGATATATAACGGCGTAAAGTGCGATAGCAAACCAAGTTAGTATAGTACCAAGTTAGAGTAACATGTGAAGAGACTGAGCGAGGCTTAAGTTATATACTAAAGAGATACTACAAGTATGGTAAAAAGTTATGGTCACTAGAAAGTAAAAAGCTGTTAGAGTATACAGTATAGGACTATAAGATAGAATTAGAAGAAGGAGTAAGTTTAAAGTTCTTTCTAATCTACAAGCTTACTAAAATAGAGTTAGTAGCGCTTAAGGAGTTTATTTAAGAGAACTTATATAAGGGATACATTAGACTGTTATAGTTATTAGCAGGATATCCAGTACTATTTATCCTAAAGAAAAACGGAAAACTTAGGATGTATATAAACTACAGACAGTTAAACAGCATTACTAGGAAGGATAGGTATTCTTTACCCTTAATTAGCGAGATCTAAGATAGGATAGGCAACATAAAGATCTTTACGAAGATAGATCTGAGGTGGGTATACTATCAGATTAGAATTAAGGAAGGCGACAAATGGAAGGCAGCCTTTAGGTCAAAGGAAGGACTATATAAACCATTAGTTATGCAATTTGGGCTTATAAATGCACTAGTAATGTTCTAGAAGTGAATTAATAGTGTGTTAGGAGAACACCTAGATAAATTTGTTATGGCATACCTTAATAATATTATTATCTACTTAGAGAATGAGGAAGAATATGGAGAACACATTAAATGGGTCTTGAAGAGACTATAAGAAGAATAGATGCTAGTAGCAATTAAGAAATACGAGTTCTTTACTAGGAAGACCAATTTTGTTAGATTTATTATTAAACCAGGCTAACTTAGTATAGATTTAAAAAAGATCAAGGCTATAGTAAATTGGCAAGAACTAGAGAATGTTACGTAGTTAAGATCATTCCTAGGGTTTTGCAATTACTGTAGAAGGTTTATAGCGCAATGGTTATAGGATATTAAGCCATTTACGCGGTTAACAAAGAAAGAAGAACTATGGGTATGGGGAAAGGAATAATAAGAACTATTTAAGAGAGTTAAAGAGTTATTTACCCAGGAGCCAGTTCTTAAGATCTATTAACTAGGTCTAGAGACGGTTATAGAAATAGATACATTAGACTTTATACTAGGGGCATACTTTATATAGAAACATTAAGATAGATGGCACCTAGTGGCATACTATAGTTAAAAGATAACACCACTAGAGTTGAACTATAACATCTACAACAAGGAGTTATTAGGTATAGTTGCAGCATTTAAGAAATAGAGAGCATTCTTATAAGGCATAGAGAAACCATTTATGGTTAAGACGGACTATAAGAACCTTATAGAATTCCTAATAATAAAGGAACTCAATTAAAGACAGGTTAGATGGGCGGAAATGCTTATAGAATACTATTTTGAAATTTAGCATACTAAAGATACAGACAATGCATGAGCAGACGCGCTAAGCAGAAAGGCTGAACTGTAAAGTGATAAAAAGCTATTAGGAGCTTTGTTGCGAAAGGATTAAGACGGATTAATTAGGTATAATTATCTAAAGATCACAGCAACTAAAGAAAGTTAGATCCACGAATTACTAGAGAGTAATTGGATATAGAAGATCTAAGAAGCATAGGTAGAGGATTTAGACTTAGAGAAATACGAAAATAGAGAAGTAATATATATGCCTAAGTCTATCGCAGAAGAGTTTGTTAAGGAATTCCACAAGGGAATAACATAAGGACACAACGGAGCTATAGGCTTAGTGTTAAGACTTTAGGAGGAGTATATTATTTAAGAAATCTGGGGACTAGCAAGATAAGTTATAAAGGAATATCTAGATTGCTAAAGAAATAAACTAACAAGGTATAAGCTATATGGAGGGCTATAACCTGTTAAGACACTAGGAAGACCATGGGAGGTTATATTATAGGACTTTATTATTAAGTTACTAAAGTTAAGAGATCCTATTATAGGACAAGATTATAACGCGATCTTAGTGATAGTAGATAAGCTAACAAAGTGGGGATACTTTATAGCATGCACTAAAGAGATATTAGTAGAAGATGTCGCTAGAATCTATATAAAGGAAGTGTTTGCAAGATATGGAGCACTAGATAAGATTATATTAGACAGAGATCTAAGATTTATAGTAGCATTTTAGGAAGTGTTTCTAGCAGAATAGGGAGTTCGCGCAGTAATATCTATAGCGTATTATCCGTAGACAGACGGATAAACGGAAAGACTAAACTAGACACTAGAGCAGTATCTAAGGCATTATATTAATTACGCATAAAACAATTGGGTATTATTGTTACCAGTTACACAGTTTGCATATAATGTAATACCATAAGAAGGAATAGGGACATTACTATTTAAGGCGAATTACGGATATGAGCTAAGAATATCATTATTGCCACGTTAAGCAAAAAAGACGAGTAGCACAGCTAAGTAAAGAATAGAGACGTTAATGAATCTTTATGCAGACCTTAAAGAAACAGCTAAACTAGTACAAGAACAAATGAAAAGGTACTATAATGCTAAGAGATCTGAGGGACCAGATCTTAAGGAGGGGGATAAAGTGTGGCTACTACACAAAAATTTTAAGAGTCGACGACTAAGCAAGAAGTTGGACTATATTAGACTAGGACCTTTCGAAATCAAGTAAAGAATTTTATTGGTTACGTATAAGTTAAACCTACCAGCCAAAATAAAAATCTACCCTATACAACATATCGTAATACTAGAGCCAATATACGGGAATATTGAGCCACTAGTCTATAAGGCAGACACGTATAGAGGACAAGAGGAAGACAAATGGCAAGTTTTGAAGGTTATTAGTTACGAGGATATAGATGACAAAATATGGTATAAGGTAAAGTAGATAGGCTATAGTAAGACTACCTAGGAACCACTAAGTAACTTAAGGAACGCTATGGGAAAGGTATAGGAGTATTAGAAGAAAGTAGGTTAGGTAATATTAATAAAGAAGGATTGCTAAAGAATAAGTCACCTAAGGGGGACCCAAGAGGAGCAATTGCTGAGCTACTTAGAGTTGTTTCCCTTGCAGGAGAAGAGCCAGTTCTTTTATTACCTAGCTTAGACAGACCTTGTTGGACTAGTTTCTACTCCTTAAAATGGACCTTCTTACGGACATATTTAAGACGTTGAAGATAAGCATAAGCCAAATATTAAGCTTTAAGGACGCGTGCGGACTCTTCTAAGGCATGTTAAACCTTAAGTAGCGCGGAGGCCAGCTTACTATTAAGCTTTACAGCGGCAGATTAAATACAAGACCTTATAATAAGTTACTTAGGGAACTTGAAGACTGTTAAGAGTTATAGGACGCGTATACTTAGCGTTAGAAACAGAGCAAACGTTATAGGACAATTAAATGTTTGCTTTAGTATACTTAGAGTAAAAGGAGGGTTGTTGGGATAAAGGACTTGCTAGCGTAACGTATACTAACCCCTCTTTAGCGCAACGAGAGTAAGGGATCGCTATTACCTCGCCTAGTAATAGTATGGAGGAAACTGTACGAAGGTAACGCTTAACCTAGGAAAGAGAAGAAGAAGCTTTAGGTATAATAAGTACAGATATTAACTAGAATAATTAAACGGACATTATACCTCTAGTGGATGACTTAGAGATGTTAGGAACCTTTAAGGACGAAGATAAAGAGGAGGGAGATAGTGTTACGGACGCTTTAAGTACGATATTACAACTACTTAGAGAAGAGACGGCGGAAGCTAGTTAGTTAATATAGGCATAGTCTAGGATGGATCCGGTGGAACTATATAACAAGGAATAGTAACTAAGGTCACGTGGTGTTAAACGCGTTAACTATGTTAAACGAGAAGGACGTTACGTTTAATATAGACAACACATACCTTACGTATAAGAGAGGATTTCTTAGGAGTATGGTTGTGTATTTAAAGGACCTTAGTCCCTACCGTAGATAGTTCTCTCCTTGTAGTGAATCTTAGAATATAATTGGAGTTAATCTGTTGG
>Ga0307507_10003513_pt1 | contig 30149 bp, 15 predicted proteins | sample 7_EM_MG_FD_207223 | JGI IMG/M metagenome (GOLD analysis project Ga0307507, IMG submission 207223) | Populus trichocarpa ectomycorrhiza microbial communities from riparian zone in the Pacific Northwest, United States - 7_EM | ecosystem: Host-associated > Plants > Roots > Unclassified | place... | reverse complement strand
AGATTCTTTAACGTTGCACTTCTCTTCCACTGTGACATTCTCGGCAAGGAGAGAGTTTTCGGCTTCAACTCTGCATTTTTTAGGTATTGATTCTCGATGGGCGATTTTGGCCTGGTGTGCGTAGGGAGATGCTGAGTCCTTGCCTACTTCTTCGACGGATGGAAGTTTGGCGAGGCGAAGAGAGACTGTCAGAAGGAGCTGTGCTGTGTCCACCCTTCGAATGAGTGGGTAAGAAGGTCCAGAAGGCTGGACGTATGCTAGGATGGGAGGGATTGTAAGTTTAGACCTAGGGCCAAGTATTGGGAGTGGCGCATCGGGGGCATCAGGATCTCGCACTCGTGATGCGAAAGTAGTCGAGGTGTTTGCATATGTGCCGTCCTCTGGGCCCACCCATGTACTACTCAACATCGCGACATTGACTTCATTATCAAGGACCGAGTCCCCTACTTCCTCGCCCTTCGAGCTCATCGGTCTCTGGAGAATGTTGCGCAGGCCGAGCTTGTCCCCAAGACCATCTTGCCACCCCGCTTTTGCCCACCAGCCCAGGACCTCTTCGCTAACACTTTCAAATTTCTCGTTTTTCTTCATCATCTCCAAAACCCAATAGGGAAAGAAGTAGATGTGCGCGTCACGATGCGTGGTGAGCATTTTGATGCGACCGTGTTTCTTCAACAAGGAATGCCGTACAGGAAAGCATTTGTCCTCTTCTGTGATATCATTTAACGTGTCTGTAGGAACCGTATAGACCAGATTTGATATATCGCGACGTAATGAGTCCGCTGGCGGAGGAACAAGCGGCGGTGGTAGCGGAGTCGTAGCAATGAAATCTGTCTCCTCGCCTTTCATGCTACCCTCTCCCTTGGTTTGATACCAGACGCCGAGGCCTCCTCTTCGTCCAATTTTTTCACCTCCAATGCCCATAGGCGCATTCCCTACCTCTGTCCTACCTCCAGTCGCGCCTCCTAGCCCTGCCTCCTCTACCATCCATGTTTCAACTAATGACGCACCGTCCAGTTCGCACACGAGGTCGCATGGAAGAACAATGAAGTCACCAGTAACCGCAGCTTGAACTTCTGGCAATCTGAATATCTCTCCAGTTCCGGTTTGATGTGTCAGGCCCTCCGGAGCGAGAATGTCTGGTTTGGGAGCGGGGAGGGATGTAAGGTGGGGGTTTTGTGAGAGAGCTGCATCGATAGCTTCTAATGATTCTGGAGGCGTGATAAGGATGATGTCTACATTCAAAAAATACTGTAATTAGCATCTATTTTCAAAGCGACACTACTCTAGACATACAGTCACATACTCGTAACTCCCATCCTGTAACACCATTCCAGTGGATACCACACCATGGGCCGGTTTGCTATCGGTATAAGAGCTTTAGGAATGTCCTTAGGGCTCGATGTGAATGTGCTTATGGAGGCCCCCGGGCCACACAATATGAGGGCTTGGAACCCAGGTGGAGGCATGGTAGCGTAGGGCATCGCCTGGAGGAGGGGTCGGTATAGGCGCGTATCTCTGCTAGAATGTAGGATATCTGGTAGCCGATGTCTTTTTATGTTCAAAAAACAGTGACTCTGTCTCCTCAGGTAAGGTCGTCCTGTGTAGTATTGTCCTGGATATGTAGGTCGAAATATTGGCGTTGATGTGAGTCTTCAATATTCTTCGGCTCATCCTCGGCTCGGCAGCACATGTTCCTTTGACATGGCTAGCTCCATCCCAGCTACCCAGCCACCTCCACAATACCACAACAACTTGAGTCCTCGGTCAGCTCCGCACTACTTACTACGCCGAACACCAGGTCTCGAGAATAAGAGAATGTAAACTTCACCCGCAATGTCCTTCTCATACGACCGTTACGACCGTCGCCAGACATCTAACCGCCGTACAACTCTCGGCTACTGGGTCCCCCTGGTCTTCACTGTAACTGTCGCGACCGCTGGTCTTGTGGCCTGGATATGGAGCGAGCGACGAGTCGACGACGACGAGTCCGATGACGCCGATCTCAGCTATGGCGAGGACAGGGACACCACGCGACCACCGGGGCCAATTCCTGGACCTGGAGGAGACATTGGGAGGGGGACTGGGTCGGTCTCTCAGGGAGTAGAGACGCATGAAGAGGAGAGTCTTATTGCGCGCATGTCGGGCGCTATCCAACGCACACCAAGTCCCCAGCAGATGTTTGATGTCGTGAGCAAAAAGGCGGTTGCGGGATTTGCAGCAGCGGGAGCAGCGGTGGGCGGCGCGCTGTCGTCAATCCGTGAGGAGGAGAAGGATGATTATGGAGACCATTCCAGGTGGTCTGAGGAGGCTGCTATCAGGCGCAATGTTGAAGCTCAGTCTGCCCAAAGTGCGTCTACAGTGGTGGTACATGCCAGTTCGTCCAACACTTCGGTGCGTGCCGGACCTCAAACAACTGGTGGGCGGCGAAAGACCGTTGTTGTGGTCGTGTCGGCCGAAACTACACTGGACAGCATGCATGAAATAGAAGAGCAGGGACCGTATCACACCGAGCACGCTGTAAGTCACCATTTCTCCAAATATATATTCTAGCGTAGTGAAGCTAACCTACTGCAGTCGATCCTCTCACACCTCCCAGATACTAATTTCGCCACAACTAACCTCTTCGTCCTCATCTACTCACCATCCCTTAAATCACGGCCAAATTCTCCTCACTTAGCCCAATCTCTTGGCTCGTCGTACGCCGCTCTTTCTACACCAGTGCCGACACCAGGCGAAGAGCTTACCTCCATCGCGCCGCACCCAGACGACAACACTATATACACCCCCGCCCAGACTGCCACAACGCCGGCTCTTTCAGCACGGGACTCGGATCATTCGCTCTGGAACTCGTTGCATGCGCAAGCACTGAGACTGGTTGAGAATCCCACGATGGTTATGCCATTCACGACACCCACAGGTCACATTCACATGCTGCGGCACCTGTCGCCAGATCTTGTATACATGGTAGAAGCGCTCAGCGGTGACAACGGCGTCAACGTCGAGCAAATCAAATCCTGGGTAGGCCAAGTCATCGTCGTTGTCGGCGGTGACGGCGCCGGCCTTGGAGGTCTGGTAGACACAGATGATGAAGCTGGCGATGCCAAAGTGGAAAGCAGATACAGAGGCCGGAATAGGTGGTGGGAGAGCGGCGATATGGTTGGGCTTGGGAAGGGCGTTGAGATTGTCGATGCAGCGCGGATCCGGGAAGATTTCGAACGGAGAGTTGTAGGTCGGGATTAAAAGGCTGCGTTGGGTGTTTATGAAAGAGGAGTGGTGGCTTATTGTTAGTATTTTGATGCTGATGGAAATGGTTACGATAAGTGGATGGAATCGAACGGAATGCGGCACGTCTTTGCTCTTCACAACACTTTATTTGGGATCACTTCCTTCTACCTCACCTCTTATATAAGATTTGGATCTTGACAATTGAATGCAACTATATAACATGCATCCTGCCCAGGATCAAACATGATGTAGTGATGATGGTATGGAGACTGCTTCCTCTCAGTATCTCCAAGACCACCGAAGCTGTCCCGATACGCTGTGATTCGTGGCTTCGTGGCTTCGTGGTTTCGATGTTTAAACATCACTCCATCACCCCCGTATTCAGACGATGATGCATCTCCCAATGGTCTGGATATTTAGACGTATGTTGTTTGCTAACATTGACTTTTTATGATTTTGAGCTCTTGGAGGGGCCGTGGCTAGTTTGAGAACAACTTGTTGAATGAGAATGAGTACGAGTCTGGTGCAGCGTACTTTCATTCAACTTGAGAAAGGAACTCGCGCATTGCTATATCTAAGCACTAGTCCACACGGCTATTTTTCTATATCCAGCACATCGTATCGAGACGAATATGCGCTGTATGACTGTTCGAAGCCCTGAATTGGAGGGTTTGTTGGCTAGAATCACAGGACAGGGGCAGTTGGTCGGACCGACTTTACGTACCTTGTAAGTTTTAGATGCCGCCTGAACGACGCCAGAAATAGGCAGAAAACAACAGCAAGCATAATCTAACGCATTGAGACTTAGGCAATGGCTCTGTACTTGTTGCACTTGGGCTTCTGCAGGCTAAGGCATGAAAGCGTCCTTCGCCTCCAGCCAATCGAGCAGAAACGGATCTTTAGTCCAGGCACCGACACCCTCATGTGATGATACCAAATAACATCCTCGGCCCCAAAAACCTCAGGAAACAATTCTGCAATTCCATCGAACAATGTGCCTATTCGATGCAACCGCCCAAGTTTATCATGAAGCTGTGAAGATGGCCCCCATGTCTGCCTGGTTGTGCCATTCACCCATAAGATCTCGGACTCTTGTGTTTCCATCGATATATCCTGCAATCATTCAGTCATTCAATCATTCAGTTGCTTGCATATCTGGCTCTCCAGGCGGGTTGTAACATTCAGTTAAACTTCCTATCGAATTCCCAATTCGGTTTTGGCTTCAATTGTCCCAATCAACCCTCAGACAAACTTCGGGGCTTGCAAGCCTATCAAACCGTACGCCTCAACCACAATCCCCCTCTCCACCCACTCCCTTCATTCTAAAACACAACTACTCATATCTCCATTATGCCAGAAGACCGCACCCCGCGCCTCACCCCGCTCCAGCGGCTCTCCACCCTTTTCTCCCCCAACTAGCTCAACCGCCACCTCAGCACCCTGACCATGAATTCCTCACCCCACATCCGCTCCTCGCTGTGCAACCCACCACACGCAACCTCCTCCGGCAAACGCCCCATCACAATCCCAAACCTCTCCCGCCACCCAACCCGCCGCCTACTCCAGCGCCCCGAGCACAACGTCTCGCTCTACGACAAACCCCTCTCGCCCGCACCGCCCCTTCCCCCCCACCAATTCAACATGTTCGACACCGACTTCCACACGCAGGACTTATAGTGCGTCCCCCATCCCCTCCCCACCCACCCACGCTAACACACCCCCAGCACCCGCCTCCGCATCCCCTTCAACGCCCACACGCCCCACATCGGCCTCGTATCCCTCGAACGCCTCGTGGACTTCCTCCCCGCCAACGCCTTCCGGCGCACGCGCCTGGCGCTCGCCCAGCACGCCTTCGAGAGCGCCGCGTGGCTGTACGACCACGCGCTGTATGAGCGGGGCGGCGTGGTGCTGGAGCGGTTTCTGGAGCTGTTGGGGAGCGATAGCCAGGGGAATACGACGGTGGGGGAGGTTGAGCGGGTGTTTTGCGTTGTTGCGGCGGAGGGGTGGGGGTGGTGATTGCTGGGGTTGAGGGTTAGGGGGACTGGAGGGATGGGGGAGGGTGGAGAGATGAATTCCTTTGGCCGGGGGGCTGAGTCGAGTGACGGGTTGGTGGCTGTGTGTAGGTGTGGTTCGGGCGTTTGGGAGGCTGGCGTTGAGTATAAAACTCACGTCTCTCTATAATCATATATATATACAGTTAGCCGTCCCTCACACCCTCCCAACCTTAATCGTACCAAATAGCATTCGCACAGCATCCTCCATTGTCAATCTGGACAGTCGCCACAGCCTCCGCTGAGCTCCCATTCGCCGTGGCCCGCCAGACCTGCACGAATCCCACCGAGCTATCTGTCAGCGCCGCCCACTCATCTGAGAAGAAGGCTGGAGCAACAGAGTTTGCCGTTCCGCCACTGGACGTCGTTGGCTCCAGAAAGAGCTGCTTTATCGGTGCGCCGGTTGATGAAAGAGAGATGGTGCTGATGTAGCCCGTGCTGTTAGTTAAGCGGGCCCGGGATGTTGCCCACAGGAAGACGCTGCTGGGTGCGAGGGCCACTTCGTCGGACTAGTAGGCTGAGTTTGATAAACCTGTAGATAGGTTTTAGAGCCTGACATACGGCGGCACATAGGGTTGGGAAAGTAGATTTATGGGAGATAGATAAATGGTTAGAGATGGCTTACCTTCGGGTATTAGTGGATATGTGGTGTTGGTGAATGTGGGAATCCCCTTCGTCGCATCAATCTCATATACCGAGCTCATTCGATCCCTCCAATACCACATACATATGTGCTAGGATGCACCACCACGTGGCGCGAATCGGTGCCGGTCGTTTGGTTGACGCAATGCGTCCATACGGCGTTGCCGGAGTCGTCGCCGTGTAAAAGAATTGCTGGTCTGGGCTGAGTGCGAGACCGTGGCCACCGGAGGAGGTTAGGTAGACGCTCATTATGGTTCCGCAGTATGCTGTGCCACCAAAAGTTGTGCCGTAGACTGCGGGCTTACAGCTCGGGGGTCACGGAAAAACTCGGCGGGGTCACAACCTTTCTGACCGCGCTCAACTTCTGACCCCGCTGAGCTTTATGCATATGCAGCGCATATACAATTTTTTTTTTTAGAATTTAGAGTGTTTAATAAATAAAGAATATTATATAACGCTTTAAGTTGCATATGCGGGGCATATGTAGGGCATATGCGTAACGTATCCCACTCTACGTTACTAAATGGCCAGGCGGTACTCGCGAATTTATTACAACTATTACGGGATCTAATATATACTCTTACAATATTAGTATAGGCTATGCATACGTATTGCATATACTTAGCATATGCTTGGCCTACACCCCATTAGTTATATATAAAGTAGGCTACGCTAGGTATCTGTATATGCTTAGCATATGCAACGTATATACACCTACTATTCTATAGAAGGTAGGCTGCGCTAGGTGTCTGTATATGCTTAGCATATGCAACGTATATACACTTACCATTATATGAAAAGATAGGCTATCCCTTACACTGATAGTGTGTTCGGAGCTGTGGCCCGTGCACAGCAACACCAAAATCGACAAGAGTTTACGGTGTTCCTGGCTGGTTGCGCACGGGCCACAGCTCCGAACACATAATTATCGGTGTAAGGGATAACAGGTATTTGTATAAGCTTAGCATATGCAACGCATATGCACCTATAAATAAGCCGTTTAACTACCGCGATATATTCTTGTTCACTGTTCATTTGCTTTAGGATCTTGTAGCCATATACGTGCATATGTTTGGCATATGCACCGCATATTCGGTGCATATAGTCGCTTAAGTTAAATGTGGCTACCAATACACGTCCTATATGGGTAAAAGTGTGGCCAGCGGTAAAGGGACACCCCCTAATTGATATGCGGACACCCCCCAATTAATATACGGACACCCCCTCCTCAATTGGTTTAGTTCATTCCCGATCAAGTTAGAACATTACATGCGTTTAACTTATTTACATCTACATCGCGAACAATCGTCGCGCGCCTATACCCAAAATATCACCTTGTATTTGGCTTACCTATTGCTGCCTTTATTATAGCCCTTAACCCACCCCCCTAGAAGGTGTACGACTTCCTGGAGCTTGCAATTAATAATATTAATAAGTTTGCAAAAGGGCAAGGCTATATAGTTGCAACTTTTTGATCTAAAACTAATAAGCAAACGCCACCCACTATACGCAAGATATGGCTTTGATGTGCCAAAGGCTGCGCCTATACTAATACCTCTAGAGATCGCCTTACTAGCTCCCGCATAACAGAGTGTCCTTTTAAAGCTACATTGACGCGTATACCAATTGGATAGGGCTTAGAAGTAAAGGATCCTAATTATAATTACTCAGCAGCTGTTGACCCAATTGCTCTACCGCAACACCGTTAGCGTTCTTATAATACAAACAGGACGATTATAGATATATTAGGCAGTAGTATTAGGGCTACCAAAATACTTACAAATTTACTAAAGAAGGACATTATAATTAGTATTTAAGATATCTACAACAAATAAAAGTTAAATAAGAAGAGACTCCTTGGAGGCCTTACCCCAATTTAAGCATTAATTAAATCTCTTAGTGAGCACGGTAGCGACAATCCTGAGTCAAAATACTACTTCACGTATAAGAAAGACGATAACAATTAAGTCAAATATCTATTCTTTACTTATCTAGAATTAATTAAGTTCTTCCAGAAGAACCCTAATATTTTACTACTTAATTATATTTATAAAACAAATAAGTTCAAGATGCCCTTTCTGTATATAGTAGGGGTTAGTAATACTAGGTAGAACTTTAAGCCTACTTACTATTTCCTACCGGGTAAAACAGAAGTCGATTATAGCTTTGCAATTTAACAGCTCTACCTTCTCTACTACCGCTACAATTTAACACCTAAAGTTATAATTATAGACAAGGAACAGGCGCTTAAGAATATACTACGCGTATACTTTCCTAGAGTCCCTTAGCTCCTCTACCTATAGTATATTACCAAGAACGTTTTTACACATGTGTAAAGCAACTAGGTAATACAAGGAGACTTATCTAATAAGGAGAAGGGAAAGATTTAAGAGCATCACGATAAGTTTATAAAGCGCTAGGCAAACTACTATAGCTAAAATATATTAGAGAAGTTTACTACAGCCTAAAACCAACTTATGGAGGACTATAGCAATTAAGAACAGCTAATCAACTACTTAAAAGATAAGTAGTGGCTATACCACAGAGAGTTTGTCACCTGCTACACAGATCTATACATATATTTTAAAAATAGGTAAGTTAAAAAGTTATACTGCGCAATATATTAACCTTATAAAGCTAATTTAAATGTTTTTTAATCTAGAGTTATATCGCGACTTAAGGGTACGTATACCAAATTAAAGCGCTACCTTTAAGTTTCTACCAGCGATCTACTTAATGTTATATTAAATATTAAGAACTTCATTAAGAACGATATAAATAAGCATACGGCAACAATAGCATACTACAAAGACAGCCCACCGTATAACGTTCCATTGGGAAAATATTCGCAGGATAAGATTTAAGTAGACTTTGATTTTCGCATTTCACGTAATTAATATGCAATTTAACTAACTTAACACGCAATTAACCAACTTAACACGCAATTAACTAACTTAACACGCAATTTGACTAACTTGATATACAATTAACCAACTTAACACGCAATTTAACTAACTTAACACGCAATTAACTAACTTAACACGTAATTTAACCAACTTGACATGCAATTGACTAACTTAACACGCAATTTAACCAACTTAACACGCAATTAACTAACTTAATACGCAATTTAACTAACTTAACATACAATTAACCAACTTAATACGCAATTTAACTAACTTAATACGCAATTAACTAACTTAACACGCAATTTAACCAACTTAATATGCAATTAACCAATTTAACACGCAATTCAACTAACTTAACATGCAATTAACTAACTTAACACGCAATTTAACTAACTTAACATATAATTAACTAACTTAACAACTTTAAAAGCTAACTATATATTTCTTAACACGCAATTAACCTACTTAGCAACTTTAAAAGGTAACTATATATTTCTTAACATGCAATTAAGGTAAAGTTATATACTATATATTTAACTATTATATATTATCTAATATAATCTTATACAATCTTATATAGTTTTATTACTTAGAGGCTCTGCATAAGGCTCTGCGCGAGGCTCTACACAAAGCTCTATATAAAGCTCTACACGAAGCTCTACACGAAGCTCTACACGAAGCTCTGCATACAGAGGCTCTGCACGAAGCTCTACGCATAGAGGCTCTACACGACGCTCTACACGACACTCTGCACGAAGCTCTGCACAAAGCTCTGCACGAAGCTCTACACGAAGCTCTACACAAAGCTCTACACAAAGCTCTACACGAAGCTCTGCACGAAGCTCTATATATAGAGGCTCTACACGAGGCTCTACACAAAGCTCTACGTACAGAGGCTCTACACAAGGCTCTGCACAAAGCTCTACGTACAGAGGCTCTACACGAGGCTCTGCACAAAGCTCTACATATAGAGGCTCTACACGAGGCTCTGCACAAAGCTCTACATATAGAGGCTCTGCACGAGGCTCTACACAAAGCTCTACATACAGAGGCTCTGCACGAGGCTCTGCGTAAGGCTCTGCGTACAGAGGCTCTGCACGAAGCTCTACACAAAGCTCTACGTACAGAGGCTCTACACGAAGCTCTACACAAAGCTCTACGTACAGAGGCTCTACACGAAGCTCTGCACAAAGCTCTACACGAAGCTCTACACGAAGCTCTGCACAAAGCTCTACATATAGAGGCTCTGCACGAGGCTCTGCGCAAGGCTCTGCGTACAGAGGCTCTGCACGAAGCTCTACACAAAGCTCTACACAAAGCTCTACATAAGGCTCTACACAAAGCTCTACATACGGAGGCTCTACACAAAGCTCTACACGAAGCTCTATACAAAGCTCTATATATAGAGGCTCTGCACAAGGCTCTGCGCAAAGCTCTACGTATAGAGGCTCTATACAAAGCTCTGCATCGGGTCCCCGCTATATTCCCAATAGCGTCTACACGTGTCTCTACCTATATAGCCGCCTTATTTTTTACCCTTCTTTTCTTCCTTACATCCTCCCTACCTAGGGAGGCACTAGAACGGCAGCCAGTAGAGGACCATTACTAGAACTAGATAACTATCGCTAGAACCAGACAACCGTTACTAGAACTAGACGACTATCGCCAGAGCTAGATAACTATCGCTAGAACCAGACAACTATTGCTAGAGCTAGATAACCATTACTAGAACCAGACAACCGTCTCTAGAGTTAGATAACTGTCGCCAAAACTAGACAACTGTTGCTAGAGCCAGACGACCGTCGCCAGAACTAGATAACTATCACCAGAGCTAAACAACCGTCGCTAGAACCAGACGACCGTCACTAAAGCCAGATAACTGTTGCTAGAACTAGACGACCGTTGCTAGAACTAGACGACCATCGCCAGAACTAGACAACCGTTACCAGAACTAGATAACCGTTGCCAGAACTAGACAACTGTCGCTAGAGCTAGATAACCGTCGCTAAAACCAAACAACCGTCACTAGAGCTAGACGACAACGACTAGCCAGTAAGCACTATAAATGATTTAATTAATTGATCAAATCAAGGTAGCACAGACAGGTAGGCATAAATAGGGAGATGCTAACGGGTAGGTAGATATAGATAGGTAAGTAGATGCAAATAGGCAAGCAAATACAGACAGGTAAGTAGATGTAGATAGGCAAGCAGATGCAGATAGATAGGCAGATGCTAACAGGTAGGCAGATATAGATAGGTAGGCAGATGCAAACAGGTAGGCGATATAGATAGGTAGGCAATATAGATAGGTAGGCAATACAAATAGGTAAGCAGATATAAATAGGCAAGTAGATACAGACAGGTAGGCAAATGCTAACGGGTAGGTAGATATAGACAAGTAGGCAGATGCAAATAGGTAGGCAATATAGATAGGTAGGCAATACAGACAGGTAGGCAATACAGATAGGTAGGCAATACAGACAGGTAAGTAGATATAGACAGGCAAGCAAATACAGATAGGTAGGCAGATGCTAACAGGTAGGTAGATATAAACAGGTAGGCAGATATAAATAGGTAGGCGATACAGACAGGTAGGCGATATAGGTAGGTAGGTAAGTTAATAGATAAATAGGTAGAAGAGAACCATCGCTATATTATATTAAATTATCTAAAATAATATTATTTATTTTACTAGCCTTATAAATAGCTTTAAAGTAGCTTTTATTTATTTAAAATATGTTATTAGTATAAAAGAGGTAAATATAATTATGGTTGCCAAATGCGCAGATTACTAGCAGGTTGCGCACAGGTTACGCGCAGGCTACACACAGGCTGCGTGTCAAAAAAACACAATATAGGCTAGTCGGTCGAGTTGCCAAATGACCTCAACTGCGCGCCAATTGCGTCAACCACCAACCATTAAGGCCATTGAAAGGGTACCATATTTTGCCGATATCGCAAGCCTAAGTTTAAAGATATCTTATATAAAGTAACGCCCCAGGGCCTCCGCCACCTTAAAGCCCAACTAAAGCTTGCAAAGTCTGCTAATTACTAGTCAAATTATAGTAGCTCTTGGACTACTGTATACGGCCTCCCCTGCTGCCATATACTCTACCAACAGCTACACCGAAGCGCCACCTCCGTACTTAAAATTGAGCTTACCGAAATTAACAAACACTAGTGGTTTAATTGCCCTTAGCCAGATCCTCTTACCGGCCCACCTATTAATCCTCTGCTACTTATTCAAAAGCCTCTAATTGTTAAGCGTTGCCGCGGTCGCCCAGCTAGCTCTACAACTCCTAATTGGGTTGATACATCAACTCACCACAAGCCATCAGCATTCAAACGAAATACTAGATATACTATACGCGGACACAGGCGTAGTCGTAGGCATAGGCGTGGGCGCGGGAGTGCCCACAGAGGCAACCTACAGACATCAAGTAGAGGTGGCAGCACCCAAATCAGTTCGCGTAATGCCTCGCAAAGCACTACACAATCCGATCAATCGACTCAGGAGCAGGTGGGTAATACTTTGGGCAGTAAGAGTAGTGGTAGAAGTTAAGATACTACTATAGATAACTTATAAGGTGTCGGCAGCAAGGCTTATAAAGGCCTAGGCAACTTGCCTTTTTAGGAGGATTTTGCTAAGGGCTTCTTTGGCGCATTCCAAATCTAATTTAAACTCTACCACTTATACTATAACTAAAATCAAAACTTAATCGTGATATTGCAGTCATAAAAGTTACATTTTAATAATTTAATTTTCGCGATGCAGATATAAACAAGTCAAACGCACGTGATGTTCTAACTTAATCGGGAATGAACTAAACCAATTGAGGAGGGGGTGTCCGTATATCAATTGGGGGGTGTCCGCATATCAATTAGGGGGTGTCCCTTTACCGCTGGCCAAAAGTGTGACCCCGCCGACCTTTTTCCGGCGCTCCATCGGTGACCCCGTTCAACTTTTTCGTGACCCTTGCGAGCTGCACCCCGGTAGACTGCATACAGCACCCAGGCGCATCCGGTGGTTAGCGCCTTACTAGTGACGCCTCTCGGGCGGAGACCCTTATACGGATTAGTATGAGGTTCCCCGTCTTGGCAGCGAGCTTCATAACACCTTAATATAAAAAATATATGAAGCTTTTCAAAATCAATAATTATATGGTAGATTGCCTATATACAAATATTTCTGAAGTCACAGTAGCCAAATGAGTGTTAAAATCAACGCTTAGCAATTAAACGAGTGTCCAAATATCTCCTCTAAGCCCCTGATCTTCCTCCAAGCTTTCTACTATCCTCTACTACTTGGTAGGTCCACCTTCTGCTTCAATCACTGCCTACAGGCGTGTAGGTATAGAAGTAACTAGGTTCTTAAAGAAGCAAGCCTCCAGGTTCTCCCATGCAGATTAAATTGCTGCCTGTATCACTTCTTTTGAGGTTAGGCGAGGCTTCTGCTAAGCTATTTAAGCCTTTATCCAATTCCAAACGCCTTTAATTGGGTTGAGATCTGGGCTGTTTGCTAGCCACTTAAGTAACTTAATATTATCTTCCTGGAATTGGGTAATGGTAATACAAGCTTTATAGCAGGGAGCGTTGTCCATTTATATAATTGTCGGAGTAGTTCCAAATTCGTAATTGGGGAAATATGCAGCGTACTTAATATTGTAAAAGTCGTAGAACTCTTTAAGCTTTGGATAGATGTAATCTAGGAAGCCTTAAGCGGTAATATTACCCCATTTTTCCTTGTTCCAGAATAGTAGAGGGCCCTTTTCTGCACCGCAGAATGCAGCCCACACCATCGTATAAGGTATATTGCTGAATTTAGGACGGAGGCAGGCAGGGTTAAATCATTTATTAGGTCTTCTAATGACATAAAGTCGCTAGTGGCCACCACAATATATAGCTGCCTTATCTGTCTATATAACTCTCCACCAATCTTTAACTTGGAAGTGACGGTAAGCCAATATAAACGCTAATCGGGCGCGGTAGTGAGCTATAGTAAGCCAGGGTTTAGCTTGGGCGACGTATTATTAGAAGCCTTCCTTCTTAAGATATTAAGCAACTGTAGAATCAGAACAAGGTACTCCCGCATAGAAGGAAAGCTCCGAGTAGGTAAGACGACGCGCCCAGGTATTTAACTCTAGGAAATTAACTAGACGACGTTGAATTGGCGAGCCATATGTAAGGGCGTTGCGGTAGCCCCCACGCGTTAGGGTATGCGCTTCATTAACAATACGGTGGACAGTAGAATATAGTTGCTTAACTAATGCAGCAATACGAGAGACAGGTTCTTAAAGGTAGCGATAGAGGCCTTTAATCGTGTATCTTAGGGAGTAAGGAACAAGCGCTTGAGCGTTACTTTCCTCAAGCTGTTGGCGACGTTGAATACGTTCTGTAGCTCGCTCCTCCTGTTCCTGTTCCTCGCGTCTTTCCCGTCAATCAAGACGAGCAATTGCTCAACGAATGCGACGGTTCGGGGTGGTAGGCGTTGGAGTAGGACTAGATGCAGCGGAGCGAGCAGAGGGAGTATTTGGCACAGTTATATTACTAAAGAAGCCAAAGAAGCTTCCAAAGCTAGGAAGGCGTAGTGGAGCTCCAGGAGGATTAGGTAAAGTAGGTTCTGGGGTTCCTTCTAGACGGGAAGAATCGTACCTAGGAGAAGGCATAGTAGATACCTTTAAGGATAGAATCTGAAAGATTTTAGTTAGAACTTGTTATAGGAATATACAAATTTAGTATAAAAAGTAGTAAGGATGGTATTGACTTATAACAGGCGCAGATAAATATCTTTATACTTAAATCTGCAGAGCTATCTAAAGTCCCTTATGATCGCGCCAAGACCTAATATTCATCCAAACTTAGAAACCTTATCTGTGACCACCGCTATTAATATCCGTTTTAATAGCGTGATCAATATATCCGAGGGCCTATTTCTAACCTCTACGAAGTCACCTAGGACGAAAGCAAGCCATTTTTGAACTTTGTTACCACCTAAAAGGTCATTTGGACGCTAGAACAGAAGAATAAGGCAAAGGTTATAATAGAGGCTTAGGGAAGGTCGTGATAGAGGCTTAAGGAAGTTGAGGATTGTCATAAATAACGCGTTGGTGGCTTAGAAGGGTAGGAAACTAGAAGACGTGTTGTTGATTAGTAGAGACTTCCTGAGTCAGGTTCCTCACTGTGTGGAGTTCACCAATACACCTGATCACGATGCGGCTGGCAGAGGCTTCAAATTGACTGTCAGGTGAGGTTGTTCGGCAGTCTCTTTTTGATATTTAGCTGCCAAGACGGAAGTACTGAATTCGGGTTAGTTGGTGGCTTAATTGTAAGCGCTAACCACCGGAATTGAAGAGACGCTGTAAGCGGGGTTTGCACTGCAATTTTAGCGTACGCGAGGGAGCTGGAGATCAGCAGGGCCAAACTAAATTAGTCTTTCACGTGATCTCGCATACGTCCAATACCACCTATTTATCCAGAATATGCAGTGCATCTTCTTTTCAGCCCTCCAACCCTTTCAACTTCACTGTCGGCCTGGCCTATTGAAACTGCACTATGTTGAACTCCCTCGCTAAAATCGATCACGTTGGGAAATACATATTGATTTTCATTGCACAACGCTTCGGCCGATCAGAGTGCTCGCGAATCGAACTAGTCACTCCTTGGTGCAATCATTGAACCACAGAAAGACGCATCTCTAAAATAATAATACAAAGGGAATAACTGGCGAAACGCAGCACCAAACGCAGATCTTAATCTGAAAATCTAAAAAACTCTAATACTCTTTTCTCAATCCTTTTCCAGGTCTTTCCCAAATCCTGTTCTAGACCTATTTTCTAATTCCTTTTTCAATTCTTCCCCATTCCTGTTTTAATTCTCTCTCAAAATTCTCTCAATTAATCTCCACTCTTTTCCTAACCATACTCCGTGCAAGATCCGTCTTTTCATCATCTGTAACTGAACTCCCAACTCCCGATCCTTCTCCCACCGGTCTCCCAACCCTCCTAACTTCTAAGCACTAGCCTTCAAGCCAGCAACAAGCCTCGCGGCCCTCCGCTTCGCCGAAGCCTTCGCTTTCGAAGACATCGCCTTCTCCTTCTCCAATTCCGCGGCCCGATGAAACGCTTCGACAACGCTCTCCTCCGCGGCCCTTCCGCCCTCATTGAACTCCACCAGCTTCAGGAAACCGCGCAGGGAAGTCGTGCCCAAGAAATTGCGGACCTGGACGAGTTTAGACGCGCAGTGCTTGCTCGCGCGTTCGTCGATGCCGAAGTGGTTCCGCTTCGTAATGCCGGACGAGAACTCCTCGTTCAGTATCTTTTCTTCTGCCGAAAGGGCGATGAAGGCGTCCGTGATGGCTTCTCTGGTCGTGTTTCCTTCGTCGTCGCAGTCCAGGATCTCCAGGAAGCCGTGCAGCGAGGTGGTGCCCAGGAAGGTGTTCAGGTCTTGCTGCTCTATGTCGTCTTGCACTAGCTGCAGCTGCTCTTCTTCCGGCAGGTTGGGGAGGATGGATAGAGTGGCGCTGGTCCGATCGTCGCTTGATGGGGCTGAGGGGGACTCCTGCGTGACTTCCGACTCAAACGCATCGTGATGGGTTTCGGCTGCTGGCTCGTTTTCAACAGCTTCAGGCGCAGGCTGTTCCTGAAGGGGTTCCTCTGCAGGTAGCTCGCCGATAGAACGCGTGGCCCGCTTTGGTTCAATGACAGGCACTTGGGGGGTATCAGCTTCCTTAGTAAACTCAATAAGTTCTCCTGAGCTTGGTAGAGAGTCTGCTTGGTACTCTGCAACCGCAGCGTCATCAGGTTCATCCAGCTTTGTATGTGGTAAAATTAGGTCCGGATTCAAAATTTCGTTTCCCGGAGTCTGCCCGATTGCAACTTCGGTGGAAGGGTCCGGAAGACTCGAGATCCTAGATGCAGATGCAGAATGGACTCTAGCCTGTCCATCTTGAGAATTTTCGGCACCTTGAATGGCAGAGGCATTCTGGAGACCCGAAGTTCCAGTAAGAATTGTTGGAGCAATGAATTCACCTAGCTCGTGCACGATTTCTGGAAGGGTGGAAGACAGATAAAGCTCGTCAAAGCACTTAGCCTGGGTATCAGTCACTTCGGAGAAGCTGTTGGGGAGACCCAAAATTCCTGATGGAGTTGTTGGAGGCTGAAATGTAGCCGGTTCACTCTGATCAATATTGACAGGTTCTCCTGCAACACTGCAAACGTCATCGACGACGTTTTCCTTTGGAAGGGTAGAAAGTAAGTAAAGCTCATCAAAGGATTTAGCATGGGTAGCGGTGACTTCAGAGGAGCTATTCGGGAGAACCAAGATTCCAGAAGGAGCTGTTGGAGCACAAAATTCGACCGCCTTAAACTTGACTTCCTTCATTTCGGTGGTATTCGCTGTATTGCCTTCGACAAGTCCATCAGTGGGGGGAGTCGACGGGAGAACCAGGCCATTGAACTCGTTGGGTTGAACGGGAGCAATTCCAGCAGAGACTCTTGGGGAATCTGGAATTCCTGACGGAGAGGAGGAGTAATTTGAGGGGACCGGTTCATCAGCAACGTCGCTCGTATCAGTCATTTCTTTTGAAGCGGCGTCAACTTCATCTTGCTGCATTTCGCTGACGGCTCCATCGACAAGAACGTTTGGTAAGAGGGATGCCAAGTACAATCTATCAAAAGCCTTAGACTGGTCTGCACTGATATCCACCGAGGAATTCGGGAGGCTCAAGATTTTTAAAGGACCTGTAGGGGAACAGAGTTGGACTGGCTGATCGGGAACGACTTCCGCGTTATCTAAGTTCTCTAAAGCAGTGTAGAAATGATCTTCAAGAGTAGAGGCAGAATCTTCAGAAGTGTCATCTGGCAGGACAAACGATAAATATAAATCATCATACGCCTTGGACTGCGCCGCGGTAATATCACCAGAGCTGTTCGGGAGACTCAAAATTCCTGATGAAGTTGTAGGAGCTTGGAATGTAGCTAGCTCATCCAGAAGCTCGCTCATATCATCGGCTCCGTCTAAAGCATCATTAATATTACCTTGCCGAGGAGAAGAGATGGTTTGTGCAAGACAATCGCCAACAGATGGAACTTGCTCGGGCTCTTCGTTGGAGCTAGTAGGCGGAATGATCTCAGCTGGCTCGTCATCTATAAGGATGAGTAAGTTGGTCGAATCAACGTGTTCTGAGGGTTCGGTAGCGCCTTTGTTGACGACAGTCTCATTAATAGGAGCGTCAAGGAGGGAAGCAACCTCAGTGGTGGCAACCCCGGTGAGAGCCTCCTGTCTAGTCACACCGTCTATAACGCCCTCATCAGTGGGAGTATTGTAGGTAGGATTTTCTTCAATGGGGGCATCTTTGGTAGCAGCACCCCCCTTAGTAGTATCATAGATGAGAGTAGCATCAACGGAAGTGCAATATATGAGGACCTCTTTAGTGGGAGAGGTATTCGTTGAAGGATGAATGGCATCGATAGCTTGAGTTAAGGATTCGTCCGGAGAAAATCTTAGTTCTGGTTCCTTAGAGTCTTCAACACCGAAAGCTTGCTGAACGAGATCCTCAAATTGTATTGTGCTGTTTTCGTTGGACCATGACGATGCCAGTGAGTTGGCCGAATTCCATGATACTGGCCGTGACGGCAGCTGCGAACAAAATCCCGTGGACTTCTGCAGTTCCACGCGGAAGACTCGAGATTCTGGTGTCGTAGGCTCCATTATTTCTTCGGCATTCTCCATTACCTCATCGATTTTTCCCTTAGGCTTCTTGGACTGTCTCCCCTCTTCGCATGACTCACCGGTCCAGTCCTTGGTTTGAGTCTCCGAAAAACACTGGACAGTAGTTACAGAAGGCATGAAGGTTGAAAGGCGAGTATCAAGGCTGAAAGCAAATTGTTTCTTCGAGTCAACTTTAGGAGCTGGGTCGTCAGTGTGCTTCGTTGAAATATCCAAGGTCGACTTTTGAGGCGAGAACGTGGACGAATCAGAAGTGACAGAGAGCGGACGGTCCTTCAGGCACCGCTTGGGCTTCGCAGTCTTCCTCAAGTTAAGGCCCGGTGATCATGACGGGAATATTAGAGTCGTCTTCATCGTTGAGGTCTACAACAAATTCTTCAGACCCTGGAGGGGTAGTCATAACAGGACCATCAAGATAGTCCTTTTCGTCAACGAATTCTCTGGGATCTTGCTGAGAATTCAAGTTCGGACGAGTAGTCATGACATCACTATCAGGTTCGCCATTATCATTGGGGTCCATTGTTAATTCTTTACCCTCTTGCAAAGTTTGCAAATGGTTATCCAAGAATTTCGCAATAAGTCCACGAGGTGTTGAGTACGAAGAGAATAGCGAAGAGGAGAAAAAGATGATGATGATGATAAATTGTGGCAGCACAGTCATCTGCAAAAGACCGTTTAATCGCTTACGGGGTCGTTCGGTTGCAATCTGGAGGCCTCAGATTCAGTTCAGTAGAGTTAATCTGGAGCTCCGATCTGATTCTGAGGCGACTGTTCGGTTAAATTCCAGTTTAACTTGACTTCAGCCACAAATTTTTAATGTTCCTCTAACCACCCAAAAAACACGCTAAAACTAGGCGCACTTTACCATATTTAGAATCTGAACTGAGGTCTTGGCGTCAGTTCAAATCTGGAGCTTAAAGCTCCTTATTCGAACTCCAGATTGAATCTGAAGGCTTCAGATTGCACACGTCCGTGCAACCCGTAGAGCCACAGACGCGTGTTAAATCGGGAAGGAACGCGTTCTTTCTGCCGGACTTTTAGTTCAGATTTAATCTGACGCTTTTGCAACCGAACGTTCCCTAAGGAGCTTCAAGCTCCTTATTTGAACTGACGCCAAGACCTTAGTTCAGATTCTATATATGGTAAAGTGCGCCTAGTTTTAGCGTGTTTTTTGGGCGGTTAGAGGAACATTAAAAATTTATAGCTAAAGTCAAGTTAAACTGAAGTTCAACCAAACGTTCGCTTTAGAATTAGATTGGAGCTCCAAATTAACTCTATTCTAAACTAAATCTAAGGCCTCCAGATTGCAACCGAACGTTTCCTTAAATAACTACGCCCTAACGTAATGGATTACAATTCGCTATCTAATTCCTTATTAATATTAATATCCTCCTTAATATCTAATCCCTCTAAGTCCTCTTTTCTTGGCTTATAGGTATGTATAAAGCGTATAATCTGGGCTATCCTTTTTCTACTCTCTGTATTCCAGGGGCCTATAACCCTCTTTACAAAGCCTACTTAATAGGCTGGGGGGTCCTCTGGCGTGTAATAAGCAAGTCTATTTACCCCCAATATAGGTAGAGAAGTAGGATCGGCAATAGGTGGAATTTAAAGCGCCAGCTAAGGGGGCCCTTAGAAGCCTTTAAATACACCTATAAGTAGCCTAATAGGACCTAGGGGTGCCTCGTAGACATATCTAATATTACTCCAGGCCTTAATTTAATGTCTAAGATTAGGCCCCAGTTTCTTTACCTTTCTAGCCTTCGTTCTTTAAACTTAAAGCTCACACTTCTATAGATAGGCCTATATCTTAATATCTCCTTTATTACCAATACGCTGTCGCTTTATATATTAAGCGTCCTTAACGTATACTGGCCCGCCAGCCTATAAAGCCTTAGAGCGGCCTAATTTACAACTATTATATACCTTTTAAACGGCCTAGGTTTTTAAAAGTTCCAATTTAAATATAGCCCCGCTAAAGGCCTAAATTCTAGCCCCCTTAAGTATACTATTAAACACTTAAAAGATAGGCTAGGGTAACTCTTCTTATAGTAACTAATCTAATTAACGCTTAAGCGTTTAAACAGTTATTAGAGTGTACCAATTTAGGCCTAGTTAAAGAGGTAGCGTATAGGCTAATTTATATACCCAGTAGTTCCAATCGCGTACTTCTTAAGGGACTTAATAGCCACCCTCCAATTTATCGTCACTTAATAGAGTCTTAGGGCCCTCTAAGAGGCGTAGATTTAGGTATGGATCTTAAGGCTCTTTAACTTAAATTTGCTCCTGCTGCTAAAGGTACGTAAGAACAACCTCTAGTTTAAAAGGGATAATACTAGTCTTCTACCAAGCCCCTATAATAGTATACTTTGTAAACGTACTATAACGGATTTAGGCTAGAGCTACTAGGAACTTAGTTCTTATAAATTCCTTTCTAGTATATTAAGCTAATGTATTAAGAGCCTAGCCATAGTAATATTTAAGGGGCTAAAAACAGCTAATATTTAGGGGCTGGATGTAACGGAACCTTATAGCTTAGACTACGGTGGGTTCTATTATTGGGCTGGGTATATAGGTAAGAACAAAACAACAACATAATAATAACTAGTGGAGTAGTTACCTAACAGATTAACTCTAATTGTATTTTAAGATTCACTATAAGGAGAGAACTATCTATAGTAGGGACTGAGGTCCTTTAAATACACAACTATACTCCTAAGAAATCCTCTCTTATATATAAGGTACGTATTATACGTATTATACATAGACGTATACTACGTATACCTTATACACTGCGTATAATATTATGTGACTTACTTACTATTCCTTATTATATGGTTCCACCGGATCTATCCTGGACTATGCCTATATTAACTAACTAGCTTCCTGCGACTCTTCCCTAAGTAGTTATAATATTATACTTAAAGCGTCTGTAATACTATCTCCCTTCTCTTTATCTTTGTCCTTAAAGATTCCTAATATCTCCAAGTCGTCTACTAGAGGTGTAATGTCCGTTTAATTAGTCTAGTTAATATCCTTACTTATTATACCTAAAGCTTCTTCTTCTTTATAAGCGTAATATTATGCTCGTACTGTGGCTGCCATACTATTGCTTAGTGAGATAATATTATTTCCATATTCTTGTTATGCGAAAGCGGGGTTAGTATATATTATAATAGCAAGTCCCTTATCTTAATAACCCTTGTCTTGCTTAGAGTGCACTAAAGCAAACGTTTAATTGTCCTGTGATGTTTGCTTTGTCTCTAATGCTAAATATACATGTCCTATGACTTTTAATAGTCTTTAAGTTCCCTAAGTAACTTATTATAGGGTCTTGTGTTTAATCTACCGCTGCAAAGCTTAATGGTAAGCTCTTAAGCGCCTTAGATAAGCTTTATTGTTCGCGGGAAGCGGAGTAGGAGGCTATAGCTGCTTAATAGCGTGCCCTTAAAGCCTATTTATTGGCCTCTACCCGTCTTCTTTGTCTTAAATGTGTCCGTGAGAAGGTCCGTTCTAAAAAGTGGAAACTGGTTTAATAGGGTTTGTCTAAGCTGGGTAATAAAAGGACTAGCTTTCTTCCTATAAGGGAAATAACTCTAAGTAGCTTAGCAATTGCTCCTCTTAGGTCCCCCTTAGGTGACTTATTCTTTGGCAATCCTTTCTTGTTAATATTACCTAACCTACTTTCTTCTAATACTCCCGTACCTTTTCTATAGCGTTTTTTAGGTTGCTTAGTGGTTCCTAGGTAGTCTTGCTATAACCTATCCACTTTACTTTATACTATGTTTTGTTATCTACGTCCTTATAACTAATAATCCTTAAAACTTGCTATTTGTCTTTCTTCTATCCTCTATACGTGTCTGCCTTATAGACTGGTGGCTTAACATTTCCGTATGCTGGCTTTAGCATTGCAACGTATTATATAGGGTAGATTTTTATTTTAGCTAGTAGGTTTAACTTGTATATAACTAATAAAATTCTTTGCTTAATTTTAAAAGGTCCTAGTCTAATATAGTCCAATTTCTTGCTTGGTTATTAACTTTTGAAATTTTTGTGTAGTAGCTATACTTTATCCCCCTCCTTAAGATCTGGTCCCTTAGATCTCTTAGTATTATAGTACCTTTTTATTCGTTCTTGTACTAGTTTAGCTGTTTCTTTAAGGTCTATATAAAGATTTATTAACGTCTCTATTCTTTGCTTAGCTGTGCTACTCGTCTTTTTTGCTTAATGTGGCGATAACGATATTCTTAGCTTATACCCGTAATTCGCCTTAAATGGTAATGTCCCTATTCCTTTTTATAGTGTTGTATTGTATGCAAACTATATAATTGGTAATAACAATACCTAATTGTTCTATGTATGATTAATATAATGCCTTAGATACTGTTCTAGTGTCTAATTTAGTCTTTCCGTTTATTTGTCTATCTGCGGATAATATGCTATAGATATTGCTACGTAAACCCCTTATTCTGCTAAAAATACTTTCTAAAATGCTGCTACGAATCTTAGATCCCTATTTAATATAACCTTGTTTAGTACTCCGTGTCTTGCAAATACTTCTTTTATATAGATTCTAGCGATATCCTCTACTAATATCTCTTTAGTGTATGCTATGAAGTATCCCTACTTTATTAGCTTATCCACTATTACTAAAATTGCGTTATAATCTTGTCCTGTAATAGGATCTCTTGACTTTAGTAACTTAATAATAAAGTTCTATAATATAACTTTCTATGGTCTTCCTGGTGTCTTAATAGGTTGTAGCCCTCCATATGGCTTATACCTTATTGGTTTATTTCTTTGGCAATCTGGATATTCCTTTATAACTTATCTTACTAGTCCCTAGATTTCTTAAATAATATACTCCTTTTAAAGTCTTAATACTAAGCCTGTAGCTCTATTATATTCTTATGTTATTTCCTTATAGAATTCCTTAACAAATTCTTCTGTAATAGACTTAGGTATATACATTGCTTCTCTGTTTTTATATTGCTCTAAGTCTGGATCCTCTGCCTATACTTCTTAAATCTTCTATATCTATTTACTCTCTGGTAAGTTATAGATCTAACTTTCCTTAGTTATTATAATCTTTGGATAATTGTACCTAATTAATCTGTCTTAATCCTTTTGTAATAAAGCTCCCAATAGCTTTTTATTACTTTGTAGTTTAGTCTTTCTACTTAGAGCGTCTGCTTATACATTATCTGTACCCTTGGTATACTAAATTTCGAAATGGTATTTTATAAGCATTTCCGCCCATTTAACCTATCTTTAGTTGAGTTCCTTTATTGTTAGGAATCCTATAAAGTTCTTATAGTCCGTCTTAACTATAAATGGTTTCTCTATGCCTTATAAAAATGCTCTCTATTTTTTAAGTGCTGCTATTATACCTAATAACTCCTTGTTATAGATGTTATAGTTTAACTCTAGTGGTGTTATCTTCCGACTGTAGTATGCCACTGGGTGCTATCTATCTTAATATTTCTATATAAAGTATGCCCCTAGTGTAAAGTCTAATGTATCTGTTTCTATAACCATCTTTAGACCTGGTTAATAGATCTTAAGAACTGGCTCCTGGGTAAATAACTCTTTAATTTTCTTAAATAGTTCTTATTACTCCTTTCCCTATACCTATAGTTCTTCTTTCTTTGTTAACTGCGTAAATGGCTTAATATCCTGTAACCATTACGCTATAAACCTTCTATAATAATTGCAAAACCCTAGGAACGATCTTAACTATATAACATTCTCTAGTTCCTACTAATTTACTATAGCCTTAATCTTCTTTAAATCTATACTAAGTTGGCCTAGTTTAATAATAAATTTAACGAAATTGGTCTTCCTAGTAAAGAACTTGTATTTCTTAATCACTACTAGCATCTGTTCTTCTTATAGTCTCTTTAAGACCTATTTAACGTGTTCTCTGTGCTCTTCCTTACTCTCTAAGTAGATGATAATGTTGTTAAGGTATACTATAATAAATTTATCTAGGTATTCTCCTAATACACTATTAATTCGCTTCTGGAATATTACTAGTGCGTTTATAAGCCCGAATTGTATAACTAATAGCTTATATAGTCCTTCCTTTAACCTAAAGGCTGCCTTTTATTTGTTGCCTTCCTTGATTTTAATCTAATAGTACACCTACCTTAAATCTATCTTTATAAAGATCTTTGCGTTGCCTATCTTGTCTTAGATTTCGCTAATTAAGGGTAAAGAATACCTATTCTTTTTGGTAATGCTGTTTAACTATCTATAGTCTATACACATCCTAAGTTTTCCGTTTTTCTTTGGGATGAATAGTACTAGATATTCTACTAATAACTATAATGGTCTAATATATCCCTTTCATAAGTTCTCCTAAATAAACTCCTTAAGTGCTACTGACTTGGTTTTAGTAAGCTTGTAAATTAGAAAGAACTTTAGACTTATTCCCTCTTCTAATTCTATTTTATAGTCCCATACTATATATTTTAATAGCTTTTCACTTTCTGGTAACTATAACTTTTTACCATACTTGTGGTATCTTTTTGGTATATAACTTAAGCCTCGCTTAGTCTCTTTATATATCGCTCCAACTTGGTACTATACCAACTTGGTTTACTGTCGTACTTTGCGCTGTTATGTATTCTTAATATTAACTTAACCTATAACCTAATTAATCTTTAGATTGTACTCCTATAACTAAGGTATTTCTAGTATCGCCTTGTTCTGTCCTAATGGTAAGATATTAAAAGATATTCTAACTGGTTTTCCTTTAATAGTTATCTAAATAGGTCCTGTTTTAAGATTAATAATGCCTCCTCTATAGGCTATCTGATCTCCTAAAATTGTTATAAGTGGATATAGGTATTCCTTCTGTCTGTGTAGTAACCCTATCCTTTCTACTACCTTTGGTGATATGTGGTTCCTTATTGCTCTACTATCTACTAATGCTTCGAACTGCTGATCTTGCTACTTAGCTCTTAAATTTAGGTATTGTTTTTAAATTCCTTTAAGGGTCTAAGGCTTTAATACTAGTTCCCTTTAGTCCTATACGCCTCCCCTTTTCCTAACTGTTGGCTACTAGATCTTGCCTATACTTAGTCTAACTTAGGCTAATACTTAGTTTATTTCTTTTCCTCTATATACTATGGATAAGTGTTCTCTGGGCACTCCTACTACTGTTATCCATTTAGGCATTTTTCCGTAAGGAATCTTTTTGGTTAAAGTGTTAAGTCTTCTTAACCTTATACTTCTACTAGGTGCTAATTATATATATACTTAGCATTTCTAAACCGCTTTTCCTCTGGTGCCTAATATATCCTTACTAGGTACTTCTGGTTCTTATCTTTAGGTGCTCTATGTATATTATATATGTTATCCACATAAGCTATCTATAATAGTATATAATACGCTGTATGTTTTGGGTTAACTCTTGGTTTATTTTTATCTTTAAGTTTAAATCTATACCTAGTTAACCTAACTACTGGTATTTCTGCTATAGGTATTAAGATTTATTGCTTACTTCTCTAGTCCCTAGATCCCTCTTCTAGGTTCCTTAATATTATAATTAATACTCCTTTAATGTGACTTATGTGTTTTTCCGTAATAGGTTAGTCTTGGATAACTTTTTTATTTAGCTATATATAAAAGTCTTTCTATTTGTTACTGTGTTGTTGCCTATACTACTTTCCGTATAACTGGTTTAGTGTGTATAGTCTATCCGTTAGAAAGTACCTTGTTATTACTATATTATAATATCCTTTAGTATGTCTTTTTTTAAACCTAGTTGGAATATCTAAATCCTTTTCTTATTCTAGTTTATCTAATCACTTTACCCTAGGTATCCCTATACTTGGCCTATTAGTAACTTTTTATATAGGTGCTTTGTTCCTTATATAACCTAGTATAGCTGATCTCTTGTTTAGCTTCTGCTCTTGCTATATAATAATTATTATCCTAAACTTATTTATAGTTTCTTGTTTTCTGCGTCTTATAGCTAGATCTTTATAGTTATCTTGCTTTTTAATCCTAGTATTAACTGTTTAATCTTTAGGCTAAACACTGCGTTTACCTAGGATTGCTAATGTTCTTATTTGTTCTCTAAACTTATAGTTCTTAAACTTGCGTCCTATACTTATTTATTTGTCACTAAACTAAGTTACTGCCCTTTTCTATTAGTTTTTATCTGTTATGGGTCCTTAGGTGTATCTTATCTTATCTTAAAAATCTTAAGCTTCTTTTATCTCTTCTTAAGAATCTTAAGCCTATAGCCTTTTGCCTTTATTAAGTAATAAGCTAGCACTAGTAGTTGTCTACTTGCTTAATTTCTTCTAAACGTTACTCCTATTATCTTATAAAGCGATGGAAATCGTATCCAATAGTGTTATAATACCCGTTACTAAACCTTGTTCTATAATGGTTTTAGTCTCTACTTTTGTTTTAACTTCTCTAAGGTCTATATGCTTCTAGTAAGCTACCTTTATTGCCTTATTATTAGTAAATGCTTTGCCTTTATTGAATTTATTATCTTTAATATCCGATTTATGAGCTGGTTTACTAGTTTCTTTAAACTTAGATAATAATGGCTCCTATAGCCAATAGCTTGCGCCATACTTAGTGTCCTTATAAATTTGGTATGCGTTGTTATAATAATATGTAAAACTATTAATTAAATACTCTTTTGTTCCTTATAGTGTACCATCATCCCTCTATATATATATGCCGTCTGCTGGTCTAGTTCCCTTTACTGCATAGTTACTTTAACTACCTCTATAGTCTCTGGCGAAATGACCCTGTTTTCTATAATTTATATAAGCTCTATCTTTAAACCATCTTTCTTGCTATAGAGTCCGCCTAAATGTCTTCTACTGCTGAGATCCCTAGTTTAGCCTCTGCTTCTAGGTTCTTTAATTACTTAATTCTTAACCTTTAGGTTTCTATAGTTTCTTTTCCCATCTTTAGGTTTCTTTAGTACTACTTAGGTCTATTAGCTCTGCGCTATTCCATAATTTTTAACTCTATATCTGTTGTTGCGTACTCTACGCCTTATATAACTATAGAACTCTATCTTGCCCTCTCTTAGCTTGTTCCCTTTAGTAGATCCTATTATTAATCTTTATTAACTAATTTATTAACTCTCTTAGAGTATCCGCATCTTCTATTAGGATAATTACGTCCTAGACTTTAGCCTTAAGTCCCTGTTTATACTATGCTATAAGCGCCCTATCATTCCACTTAACCTATATGGCTAGTGTTTAAAACTATATTGTATACTTAATTGCTAAAGTGTGTTGTACTAAGTTCTAAAGCTTTTATTCTGCTATAGTTATAGCTTTTAGGTCTCTAAATATCTATATTAGTTGTTCCGCAAACCTATTCTAACTAGCAAATATATACCGTACGTCTTAGTTAGTAGTTGTTATGCCATTGGCCTATATTTCTATAAGATACGGCTTAAACTACTTAAGTGCCCTCCCTATTAGGAATAATTCTGCATAGGCTACTTAATCTAATAATATTGCTAACTTCGCTCCTTTCTGTACTACCTTAAAGTGCATTTACGTAAGAAATCCTTTAAGCTTTAACTTCTCTCCTAAGAATTATTTAATTAAAGGTAACTTAATCTTTACTGCTCTAATTCTATTAATATATTCTTTAAGTATCCTATTATTGTCTTATAAGTGATTAACTATTTCCTGTAACTAATCTTGCGTAACTACTTAAGAATCCCTATTGTCTATACTGGTATCTCCTGGTCCTAAGGTTGTGGCTATTGCCGACGCTATTATAACTAGTGCTACTCTTGGTAGTATGTTATTTAATTTTGTTCTAATACTATAACCTTAGTAGTAAATATGTAACGGAACCTTATAGCTTAGACTACAGTGGGTTCTATTATTGGGCTAGGTATATAGGTAAGAATAAAATAACAATGTAATAATAACTGGTATATAACGGAACCTTGTAGCAGGAACTATGGTAGGTTCTGTTAATGGGCTGGGTATATAGGTATAAACAAAATCAACAACATAATAATAACTGGTGGAGTAGTTGCCTAATAGATTAACTTTAATTGTATTCTAAGATTCACTACAAGGAGAGAACTATCTATAGTAGGGACTAAGGTCCTTTAAATACACAACTATACTCCTAAGAAATCCTCTCTTGTACGTAAGGTACGTATTATACGTGTTATATATAGCGTACACTACGTACTCCTCGTATACTGCGTACAACGTTATATAACTTACTTACCATTCCTCGTCACATAGTTCCACCAGATCTATTCTAGACTGTGCCTATATTAACTAACTAGCTTCCGCCGACTTCTCTCTAAGTAGTCGTAACACCGTATTTAAAGCGTCCGTAATACCATCTCCCTCCTCTTTATCTTTATCCTTAAAGATTCCTAACATCTCCAAGTCGTCCACTAGAGGTGTAATGTCCGTTTAATTAGTCTAGTTAATATCTATACTTATTATAGTTAAAGCTCCTTCTTCCTTATAAGCGCAGTGCCGTGCTCGTACCGTGGCTGCCATACTATTGCTTAGTGAGATAATGCCGTCTCCATATTCTTATTACGTAAAGGTAGGGTTAGTATGTGTTACGCTAGCGAGTCCTTTATCTTAACAACCCTTGTCTTACTTAGAGTGTACTAAAGCAAACATTTAATTATCCTATGATGTTTGCTCTGTTTCTAATACTAAGTATACATGTCTAATAACTCTTAATAGTCTTTAAGTTTCCTGAGTAACTTATTATAGGGTCTTATGTTTAATCTACTGCTGTGAAACTTAATAGTGAGCTCTTAAGCGCCTTAGATAAGCTTTATTATTTATAGGAAGCGGAGTAGGAGGCTATAGCTGCTTAACAGCATGCCCTTAAAGCCTATCTATCCGCTTCTGCCTGTCTTCTTCGTCTTAAATATATCTGTAAGAAGGTCCGTTCTAAGGAGTGGAAACTGGTTTAACAAAGTTTGTCTAAGCTAGGTAATAAAAGGATTGACTTTTCTTCTACAAGGGAAACAACTCCGAGTAGCTTAGTAATTGCTTCTCTTAAGTCCCCCTTAGGCGATTTATTTTTTAGTGATTTCTCTCTGTTAATATTACCTAACCTGCTTTCTTCTAATACTCCTATATCTTTCCTATAGCGTTCTTTAGGTTGCTTAGTGGTTTCTAGGTAGTCTCATTATAGCCTATCTACTTTACTTTATACTATGTTTTATTATCTATATCCTTATAACTAATGATCTTTAAAACTTGCTATTTATCTTCCTCTTATCCTCTATACGTGTCTGCCTTATAGACTGGTGGCTTAATATTTCCGTGTGCTAGTTCTAGCATTGCAATATACTATATAGGGTAGATTTTTATTTTGGCTAGTAGGTTTAACTTATATATAACTAATGAAATTCTTTACTTAACTTTAAAAGGTCCTAGTCTGACATAGTCTAACTTCTTACTTAGTTATCAACTCTTGAAGTTTTTGTATAGTAGCTACACTTTATCCCCCTCCTTAAGATCTGGTCCCTTAGATCTCTTAGCATTATAGTACCTTTTTATTTATTCTTGTACTAGTTTAGCTGTTTCTTTAAGGTCTATATAAAGATT
>Ga0307507_10003512_pt1 | contig 30150 bp, 25 predicted proteins | sample 7_EM_MG_FD_207223 | JGI IMG/M metagenome (GOLD analysis project Ga0307507, IMG submission 207223) | Populus trichocarpa ectomycorrhiza microbial communities from riparian zone in the Pacific Northwest, United States - 7_EM | ecosystem: Host-associated > Plants > Roots > Unclassified | place... | reverse complement strand
CCGATCACCCACCTACACCCCCGAGTAGTAGCGTTTTCACCCTCCCACGTGCCCATAGTAAGCAGCCCACCAGAGTGGTGTTCGGCCGTCCGGATCTGCCTTGTTGGGGTTGACGTCGTCCCGCCCGAGTAATATTTTCACCATTCCCTCTTGTCCATTCGACGCAGCCGACCAAAGTGGTGTTTGGCCGCTCTCATTGGGCTTGTCGGGCTCGGTGTTGTCCCGTTCAAGTAGCATTTTCACCACTCCCGCGTGCCCATAGTAAGCAGCCCACCAGAGTGGTGTTCGGCCGTCCGGATCTGCCTTGTTGGGGTTGACGTCGTCCCGCCCGAGTAATATTTTCACCACTCCCTCTTGTCCATTCGACACAGCCGACCAAAGTGGTGTTCGACCGACCTTATCGGGCTTATTGGGCTCAATGTCGTCCCGTCCGAGAAGTAATCTCACTACTTCCTCGTGCCCATAGCGGGTGGCTAACCGGAGTGGTGTTCGTCCGCCCTCATCGGGCTTGTTGGGCTCGATGTCGTCCCGTCCGAGTAGTATTCTTACCACCTCAGTATGCCCATTGCGAGCAGCCCACGCGAGAGGCGTATTACCCATGCTGCCTTTTTGGTTGACGTCACAAGCTTTCGCCTTTACCAAACAGTTACAATTTCAGTAATCCTAAAGATACTGCGTAGTGTAGACCATTGAACTGGGAAAGCCTAGCGAAATAAATAGGGCAAACATACTGTTTCTGTGCTTTCGAAAGTATTTCAGTAAATATGTGATCATTTCAGTCGTCAAATAACTTCAGCGCAAGCAATATCGCCAAATCTGAAAGGTCCCTTTTTGCGTGGATTCCCCAATGTAGCAAAGAATATTTTAGCTAGGGTCTGTTGGGATTTGAGAGAAGGGGCACAGGTTGGAGATCAAGAAAGAATTTGCATTAGAGAATGGGAGAGGGACTGGTCGAGCGAGCTGCTCTGAAAGGTTCTGAATGGGCCAGGAGGTGCTCTTTCGGGGTAAAGTGGATTAACAGGAAAGTCGAAGCCTCCTTATCCACTACTACAGGTCCCTGAAAACAGGCTGGCAATGTCCCTATTAAGGGAATATCGCCGCTATTGAGATTCAAGGCCCTTATCTCGACTGCTACCGGTAGGGTGTAGTGCACTTCAAGGACTTCTCGGTGTGAGAGATTCACATTAAAGTGGCCGTGCCAAGTCTTTCTTTCTCCCCACCTTGTGTATGATATTGCCAGACTACCGTATTGCCAAGGACTTGTTGTGAATCAGGAATCGGGATGCTCCACTCTACTCGAGCATTGTCCATCCACTTTGCCCCTCGCAAGCCCCTCCGGCCCGTCCCTAGCTCCCCAGCACACTTGTACTCGAGTACACGTACAAGTACAGTACAGCCCACCCGACAGTTGCAGAAACCTGCCTAACAAGGCTGCCAATCTCCAACGCGCACCCTTTCTCCATCCCCAACACACCCTCAGCCTCCAACACAGCGTGTTTCTCGGTATTGGGGAATTCTCGCACAAAAGAGACTTTTCAAATCACGCGAAATTGGTTGCGCTGGGGTTGTTGGGCGGCTGCAACACCCACATATCCATTATAATTCTCTCGAAATCACAGAAACCTGGTGTTTGCCGTGTTCGTTTTAATAGGCTTTCCCTATTCAATTCTCTATACCGTGCGCCCATCTTTGGAATTGATCGGATTGTAGCGCGTTAGGGGTGGAAGGTTGCAACATCAACCAAAAAGACCGCATCGAAGACCGCATGGGCAACACACCTCTCGCATGGGCTGCTTGCAATGGGTACTGGGAAGTGGTGAGATTACTACTCGACCGGGGCGACATTGAGCCCGACAAGCCCAGTGGAGATGGCCAAACACCACTGTTGCTGGCTGCTTGCAAGGGGCACGCGGGAGTTGTCAAAATGCTACTCGACCGGGACGAGATCGACCCCGACATGCCCGGTGAAGACGGCCAAACACCACTGTTGCTGGCTGCTCGCAATGGGTGCGCGGGAGTTGTGAAAATACTTCTCGGCCGGGACGACATTGACCCCAACAAGTCAGGTGAGAGAGGCCAAACACCACTCTCGCTAGCTGCTTGCAATAGACATGAGGGAGTGGTCGAGTTACTACTCGAACGGGACGACATTGAGCCCAACAAGTCCGATGAGCGCGGCCGAACACCACTCTGGTGGGTTATCTACAATGGGCACAAGGGAGTGGTGAGATTACTTCTCTGCCGGGACGACATCAAGCCCGATGGGCCCGATGAGGGCGGACGAACACCACTCCGGTTGGCCGCCCTCCATCGGCATGAGGAAGGAGTGAGATTACTTCTTGGGCGGGATGACGTTGACCCTAACAAGGCAGATGGGAGGGGCTGCACACCACTCTGGTAGGCTGCTTTCTGGAAGCACGAGGGAGTGGCGAAAAAATTACTGGGACGAGACGATGTCAACCCCAACAAGCCAGACGATAAAGGCTAGACGCCCCTCTGGTGTGCTATTGAAAATGGCCATTTGGGAGTGATAGCTCTACTACAGCCTCTGGTATCTGACACCCCAGCGGCCTACGCCGAAGCAGACATCGCCCTCGTTACCGCTTTTAAATACTGTACTAACGGCCCACGTCCTATTTTCGCGATACCCAAGACAACTTCTCAAATGCGTTTGTCACTACCACTGTCTCTCCCCCTCGCACTCTCCTAATCTTCTCCTGCCCCTTAGAACACCACCTTGTGGTAATTACTGTCTTACTTCTCCTTCTGGCGTGAGCTTAGCATAGATTCTTGTTTTTTTCTTGGCTGAAGGAAATCATATATAACGGGAATCCACATATATATGACACACCTGCCTAGCCCTCCGTCCCAACTTTTCTTATGGAGCTAAATCAGGATTTGTGAGCTCCAGTTTAACACATAGTCTAGCGTTAGCGGAGGAGTTATTTCTACCGTGTTGCAACAAGTTAGCATAGCTTAGAATTTCCATCCAAAGTCAGTTAGCAAAGGTCTTCGTAAAATGGAGATTCTCTATAATGGAGATCACTAGATTATGGTGGCCTAACGAGGAGGTATTGTGGGGTCGGGGCCTCGGCGGGAGTCGTTTCATTGACCAACAGAAATCCCACTTCGCGAAGACTTTTGCTGAGTGGCTGCATCTACATTTACTGTTTCTTGGGTTTAAATACTCTTTTCGCACCTACTGTTCACTTGTTTTTTTTTCTAGAGCCCCTCCTTTTTCCCATTTCCTTTCCTATTGGATGTAAATGTGGGGGGGTTTTTCTTTTTTTTTTGGATATAGAGGGGAAAGATTGTGTGCAAGTATTTCTGCCGCTAGTGAAAAGATACGTAGAAACTTGCGGTTAACTAAGGTATGATTGCAAACGAGTTCCACTACTTGTATAGGATAGTTTAATGAAGATCATGCCTATATACTGCTCTCCTCTAGGTACGAGATTAAAACTACTGCTGGTATGCTCTACACAACATTTAGTCTTGCCCATCAAAGAAATTTAAAGAGTTACGGAGTCTTTTAGCTGAGGAATTGCCTCCCGCTCTATAAGTAAATTACTCTATAAAATTGTGAAACTTGCTATACTACTGGGCTCTTCACTTACTGTCATAAACGCGGACTACTAGCAAGCTGTGCGATTTTGGGGTGCTGTACTTAGCTTATGCTGATATACTTTCTCTAATCTTCTCACACGCACCTTGGTCTCCTAAATACGCCACGAAGGTTGCTGAACAGGGCTCAACAGCTGCCCGTCCTAATCTCCGCTTCACTTAGTCACAAGTACAGTACGTCACTCAAATTCTCTATATCTCCTACCTATGTATTATAGTATTATGGTAGTACCGGTATTAAGGTATGCTTTACGACCCCCGCACCGGCTCTACTTGTAGGGCCCCCCACCGTCTCAGGGGCTTTTCGCTGAAATATAGCTGCCAGATGATGGCACTAAGCATCGTCGGGATGAAGGATATTCTAGCCTAGCTTGCGGAAGTGAGGAAATTTTCAATTTTTATCCTCTTTCTCGCCTTTTTTGGGAATCTACCCCCCGGACAAGGGAGGGAGATCGAGGGAGGGAGGGAGGGAATGATGGTAGAGTGGGAACTATTACCCGGATGGCTGACCCGTGGACTTCTAGTTTATTTGGATTATTAAATTTCTAATAATAATATTATTATGTACTTGTTACAGGCAAGAAGTGACCGAAAATACGAGTGGTAAGTTTGGGTCGCGCACGGATTTTTAACCATATATTTTCCGAACCCCTGTTTTCGGTCACTTCTTGCCTGTGACAAGTACAGTACCGGTATTATACTTAGAGCAGTCGCGAGGTATGTCCTCCAAATCCTAGTACCTTAAACATTGCTGCCCTGCTCGAGTATAATACTCCATTTGCGCTTTTCATGTATTGTAATAGTGCCGGTACAAGTACTGGTACCAATTTGGTGGCACACAGGAATGCTGGTTTCACAAGTGGTCCACCGGATCAGCTAGATTGATTGGACAAGAAGCTCCGCCCACAAGGCTTCAAAATAGCCATCGCCCCCGCTTTCCGGCACCCAGGAATTACATCAAGCGACTCTACCTCATAAAATTACTCCAGGGTCCATCTTCTACAACCCTCAAACAGCCACAAATACAAGATGTTCTAATATCACATCAGAGACAATATCGGCTCTTTTAATACTAACATTTCGTTTAATAATGTGTCGAATAACTATACGACGGCCGACGAGAAGTCCCAAATTTTGGCCTGGCTATCTCCACTTGAACCCCAAACACGGCACAAAGACATTCGGACCCGTAGGGTCAACGAGGTGGGAGACTGGCTTTTGCAGACTGAAGAATATCGGAATTGGTTTAGTGGTACCCATGAGGGTAAATCTGAAGGTTCAGCCTTGTTTTGCTATGGAGGTCCGGGAGTTGGCAAGACCTACATTAGGTAAGAGAGAAGACACTCGAGGAAAGTAATCTATTGCTAATAAGTTGTGATGGTAGCTCGCTGGTGATAGATACGTTATGTAAGCGGGCTGTGGAGGAAAATGCTGCCGTTGCGTGCTTCTACTTTGACTTCGCTACACCCGAGGAGCAATCCCCGGCCGTGATTCTGGGCTCAGTGTTGAGACAGGTTATGGGTGGACTGGAAGAGGTTCCGGAAAGAATAGTCAGAGCTTTTCGGGACAGAGAGAAGGTCATTGGCGGTCAGAGTCTAGAACTCGCAGAAATTGTGGAGTTCTTGCAGGATATCTCCTCCTCCCGACGTACATTTATATGTATTGATGCCCTAGACGAGTGTCCACTAGGACATCTGGTGAAGCTTCTTGATTCACTTAACCAAATTCTCCAGACGTCCCCCGGTGCTCGGCTATTTCTGACCGGGAGACCACATATCCGGGGTGAGGTTGAGAAGCGTCTTGCCGGGAGGGTGGCCGTTAGATCCATAACACCCACCAAGAATGATACGGTGCAAAGTGTCTAAAGGTGGACCCTCCGGTGGAACAGCGATCCCGTGGCAACTGATCGGAATTGAGCCAATAATTGCCAAGACATGATGAGTAAGGTGAAATGATACACGTCTTTTTGGCACGGCCTCCTTCGGATCCAATAGTATGCATATGCTTGCGTTTTTTTGACAACACGCGGCATAGTGATTGTTGCTCAGAATTGACTTCGGAATTGTTGATAATGGTTGTTGTACTTGTAATTTCATCGCGTATTCGGAATCTGGTATTATTAAGGCCTGTTTTTGGTTGTCATGTGACATGCTAAACTATGTTGATTGGTGTCTCTACTTGTGCAAGGATGAAAAAAACCGGAAAAGGCTGTGCATCAAAGCAGGGAACAGGAGGACGATCGATGTGGCAAAGGATGAAAGTAACCATCTTGAAAAACCTCTTAAACCCAGGCTGGTGCACAACGTGGTTGCATATGTCCATTCAGCTAGCTGTATAGTGATGTGTGGGTATTGTCTTCCTTAAACCATCATCCAGCTTTCTAGTGTCTCCTAAACCCCATTTTTTCCTTATCCTCGGACAATCTTGCTGATCTTTTCTCCATCCCTACTACAAACATGTCTCAAAGTCAGTTAAAATTGGTACTCGTGCATGAACCAGATTCCAAATACGCGATGAGACTACGAGTATTAGCCTCCTAACTTTACAATTATTCAGTATTACCATATCTTAGTCATCTACACTTCACAGTATTTTTCAGCATGGTACTAGGTAGATTCTGTCACTTGTTCCGCTCTCACCAAAACTTTCACTTTTTAATCTTCTGCTACATTTTCCTACAAGCTTTAATAAATAAAAAAAAGCACTAGCCTGTTCTCCTTTCAAATGCCTTTATCTCAGCGCTTTTCTTTTATTAAAACTTTGTGTTGTGGTTGATTAGTAGGGAATCGCGTTTGGCCTGTTCAGAGGTTCCGGTTTGAGTCAATTTGCACTATATCAGCACATTCCTTCGAGCGAAACTAAAAGAGGATACGATCCCAGGTGCAATGGATGAGGGTTTAGAGGAGGAAATTATAAAGAATATTCCCGAAACAATTTCAGAAATGTAAGTAAGAAGGGGGCACTCGTAAAAACACCTAAAGCTGTGTGCTGAAGATATTGTATCTAGATTTCTCCTTGTCTTCTTAAGCATGGAAGCGATTCTGCGAGAGACGACCATATATCGAAGGAGAGAAAAGCTTAGCGCAATGAGGAATGGCTCAGATTTGGGAGGAGCGTACGAAGCAATGCTGGGAAGGATAAAAGTTCAGGGTGGGGAGAAAGCAAGACTCGGGATGGCCGTTCTGATGTGGATCTCCCATTCGAGGCGGCCTTTGCAGGTAGATGAGATATGTCACGCCGTAGCAATCCGGATAGGATCGAATGATCTCAATAACGGCGATATCCCTACGATATCGACCTTGCTAGACTGTTGCCAAGGGCTTGTCACCGTGGATGAGGGTGCCTCGACCATTAGGTTGATCCATTTTACCCTCCAAGAGCATCTTTGCACACATCCCTCCCTCTATGACAGAGCCCACTCCACAATGGCGGAAACCTGCTTGACGTACCTCAACTTCCAGCACACCAAGGATCTTCTAGCTGGCCCGTCCGCTGACGTCCGAGACACACCCTTCCTTGAATATTCTTCTTTATATTGGGGAACTCACATGCGAATGGAGTTCTCAGATCGCGCAAAAACATTTGCACTCCAGCTTCTTGATGAGTTTGATAGTCACATATCTGCCAAATTCCTTTGGAAGTCGATCAATGGTAGATTGACCGTCCACAGTTACCCTGATGATAAACCGTTTTCCGCGTTGCACTGCATCTCGTACTTCGGCATCCCCGAAGTCACAAATGCTTTGATAAAGATGAACCGATGGGACGTGAACCAAAGAGATGGTCTGGACATGACGCCGCTCATATTGGCTTCAAGATACGGGCATGAAGAGGTAGCGAGGTTGCTCTTGCGAAAAAAACATATTCAACCCGATCAGCACGACGCGGATTATGGCCGAACAGCACTCTCGTGGGCTTCTGGAAATGGACATGAGGGAATTGTGAGGTTATTTCTTGCACGGCAATTTGTCAATCCTAGGAGCATAGGTCGCCGGTGGGGGAAAGCGGCGAGCGCAGTGGATCTCCTATTTAGCGGGAGATATGTCAACCCCGATAGTTCAAGTAAATCCGGCAGAACACCGCTGTCGTGGGCTGCCGGGAATGGCCATGAGGGAATCGTGAAGCTATTGTTGGGGCGGAAAGATGTCAACCCCGACACCCCAGACACGGAACGTGGCCGAACACCCCTCTGTTGGGCTGCTGGGAGTGGCCATGAGGGAATCGTGAAACTACTGTTGGGGCGGAAAGGTGTCAACCCCAACACTACCGAAACGAAGCATGGCCAAACGCCGCTCCTGTGGGCTGCCGTTACTGGCCATGAGGGAGTTGTGGAGATATTGCTGGGGCGGAGAGATGTCAACCCCGACACCCCAGACACGGAACGTGGCCGAACACCCCTCTGTTGGGCTGCTGGGAGTGGCCATGAGGGAATCGTGAAGTTACTGTTGGGGCAGAAAGGTGTCAACCCCAACACCACCGATACGAAGCGTGGCCAAACACCGCTCTTGTGGGCTGCCGCTGCTGGCCATGAGGGAATAGTGAAGCTACTGCTGGGACGGAAAGACATCAACCCCAATTGTTCAAGTAAATCTGGCCTAACACCACTCTCGTTGGCTGTCGTTGCTGGCCATGAGGGAATCGTGAAGCTACTGTTAGGACGGAAAGATGTCAACCCCAACACCCCAGACACAGAGAATGTCCTAACACCGCTCTCGTAGGCTGCAAACAAGGGCCATGAGGGAATCGTGAAGCTATTACTAGGGCAGAAAGACGTTAACCCCAATAGTTCAAGTAAATCCGGCCGAACACCACTGTCGTGGGCTGCCGGGAAAGGCCGTGAGGGAATAGTAAAGCTACTGCTAGAGCGGAAAGACGTCAATCCCGATAGTTTAAGTAAATCTGGCCAAACACCGTTGTCGGAGGCTGCCGTTGCTGGCCATGAGGGAGTCGTGAAGCTACTACTGGGGCGGAAAGATGTCAACCCCGACACCCCAGACACGGAGCATGGCCGAACGCCCCTCTCGTGGGCTGCCGGGGAAGGCCATGAAGGAATCGTGAAGCCACTATTGGGGCGGAAAGACGTCAACCCGGATAGTTCAAGTAAATCCGGCCGAACACTACTCTCGTGGGCTGCCGTTGCTGGCCATGAGGGAATCGTGGAGCTATTGCTGGGGCGGGGAGATGTTAACCCCGACATCCCAGACACGGAGCGTGGTCGAACGCCCCTCTCGTGGGCTGTCGTTGTTGGCCATGAGGGAATCGTGAAGTTACTGTTAGGACGGAAAGATGTTAACCCCAACACCCCAGACACAGGATGGCCTAACACCGCTCTCGTGGGCTGCCAACAAGAGCCATGAAGGAATCGTGAAGCTACTACTAGGGCAGAAAGACGTTAACCCCAATAGTTTAAGTAAATGGGCATCTGGGCATCGTTGGTCTCATGTAAACTGGTTAAGAAAAACGAAACCTTTGTGGAAAAGAATTGAATAAAATGTAGTCCACCCCACGCCCTACCCACCGGAGAAAATGTCAAATAAAAAAATTAACAAGCGGTGTTAAGGGCAACAAGTGCCAATACTAGTAATGAGAAAGATCTATGCGTTCCTTGGACGGGACCTAGCTCATGATTAGTGACACCCGTCGACTCAGGAAGGGCTGCTGAGAATATAGGGGATTCAGGGCCATCTCGGATTCGTACCTGTCATCCACCTCTCCCGCTTTTCTCTCAGCGGAATTGTCAGGATGGATCTGTATGCCATGGACAAAGGGGACCGGAACTCTGCTCTCGTATTAGCATCTCCGGAACGATTTTCGCTAGCAGAGAATGTGTTTGTACTTCTACTTGCCTTGGTAGTATGATAGGAACGTGGAGTTAGTGAAAGATTGTTGTATCGTCCACAAAAGCCTTCCTTTACCGTGGATCGGAAGAACAAGGAAGATACAAATCCGAAGATTTACAGACTTTTCCCCATTGTCCTCATTTCTTCCCCTTTCATGCTCATCTGTTTTTCCCAATCGGCACCCCATAACAACAGGTTCTTGGGTCAAGGGGTGTGGGGTGGTATGGTCATATTTACACAGCCGATTTTAGGGCAGCAGAAAGCAAACTGATTGCCTTCCGTTATCAGTAGTGAGATGGCTGCACCATCGCCTGTGTCTTCCGTGGCTAGCGAAAGGCTAAACCGGTTGGGTGTTCGGGGGTGCCTCTTTGTAGTTTGAGAGGTGACAACTGTAGCCGAATGCGGGGACGATATTCGTAGTTGATTGGTATTTTTCCTAGAGAATAAATCATTTGATCTAAGGTGAGTGACGACAGGACTGCAATTGATAAAGTGTTTGACGCAGAGAAGGTGAAAAGGTGTTAGGAATTGTGTTATGCGAAACAAAAGAGATCGGAGTTTTACAGAATGTTCTCTTAGTTCATGAGAAGAAGTTTGTGAGGAGAGAAGAAAAGGAGAAGAACGGAAGGGAAGCGAAGCATTATACCGAGAAGCAAACATAAGGAAATCATCTGGGTGCAGGAATGAGACGCGGCATACACTTATGCATTCCTAGGACAAGGGAAAGCAACATAAGGCTGCACGAGTATTGAAACGATGGTTTCTGATCGGGCGAGCAGTATTTTTCGTAGGGACCCACTAACAAAAGAAACACAAGCAGAATAGCGGAGGAAGGGCAGAAATGATATCACGATAAGGAAAGAAAAGTACCGAAAGTGGGCAATCGCCGCTCGCACAAAAGGTATCTTTAAAGGAATCGATGGTGATGATATAAGAACCGGAAGAGAAAGAAGTAGATATCTATCGATAGAAAACGAAGAAGCGGAGATGTCTATGCACACATTGTTCTCCTCGGCTCGGTTGCCTCTCCTCCTCTCCTCATAAACCCACGATCCAAGCCAGCTCTTAGTAATCCACCGCCCCCCATCTGAATAGCTAGCTATGTACAGTACCCTCCTCACTGAAAAACTAAAGTATAATACAAGAAGCTATTTAGTAAAATGCTTAGCCAATTTCTCGCCTCACAGTATTGAGGGACAGCCAGTTTTCGGAGTCGGCGCGGCGCCTGCGCAATTAGAATTGATTTCATAACTAAAGGACTCCTTCGTGTATCAACCTTCTTAGATAGGCAAGACAAAAAATTCAGAGAGCCTCTACCATTGAGCTTACACTTGGAGGACGTTCTAGATAGGCAGGGTCTTCATCAAACCATGTCGATAGTGGAAACCGGTCACCACCGTACCGTGCCTTACCGAATATATTGCTTCTATGTCGTTTTGCACGGGTGTAGGGAATACCTGCTCTGTATATGCCCCCCTTTATATCTAAAAAAAAAAAAAGACCGTCACGTTTACACTTTAGAGAGGAGAAAAGGGGAAACAAAGAATTGTAGAAAAGTGCGTCGACATATACCAAAAAAAAACAAACATAAAAGTAAAAATAATGAAAATTTAAACCATAGTTGTTTATTTCAATAGGGCGGAAATAACCCTCTCATAACACTAAACTCTAGATTTTAAACGTAAGCTCACAAATATTGACCTGACTTCATGAGAAAAGTCCGGATAGAGTTGGACTACTGTAGTATGTGATAGATATGCGCATTCCCATTGCACTTAATTTCCTTCCGCAACTAAAGAAGAGGAGAGAAAATTTAAGGTGTTATTAGGGGTATAGGCTATTATTATTATAGTACCATGTCGGAAGGCGGTAAGGAGGGCAACATTCCTTAGGCTGTCCCGTGAGTTGATGTTAGAGGCTGCAGTAGAGCCATCACTCCCGTGTGGCCTCTCTCAGCAGCGCACAAGAGCGGTGTTCGGCCTTCATTATCTGGCTTATTGGGGTCGACATCGTCCCGTCTGAGTAGCAATTTCACCACTCCCTCGTGCCCACTCCAAGTGGCCGACAAGAGTGGTGTTACGCCGTACACATCTGGCTTATCAGGATTGACGTCGTCCCGTCCGAGTAGTATTTTCACTACTCCCTCATGCCCATTAAAAGCGGTCCGCGAGAGGGGTGTTTGGCCGATTTCATCTTGCTTGTCGGGGTTCACGTCATCCCGTCCGAGTAGTAATTTCACTACTCCCTCGCGCCCATTCGAAGCAGCCCACCAGAATGGTGTTTTGTCGTACACATCTGGCTTATCGGGGTCGACATCGCCCCGTCCGAGCAGTAATCCCACCACTCCCTCGTGCCCATTTAAGGCAGCAGACCAGAGTGGTGTTTGCCCGTATTCATTTGGCCTATCGGGGTCGACGTCGTCCCGTCCGAGTAGCATGCTCACTACTCCCTCGTGCCCCCAAAAAGCAGCCCGCGAGAGGGGCGTTTGGCCGATCCGATCTGGCCTGTCGGGATCGACATCATCCCGTCCGAGTAGTAATTTCACCACTCCCTCGTGCCCATTCGAAGAAGCGAGCCAGAGTGTTGTTAGGTCGTACACATCTGGCTTGTCGGGGTTGACGTCGCCCCGTCCAAGTAGTAATTTGACCACTCCCTCGTGTCCACTGCAAGCAGCTCGCATGAGCAGTGTTCGGCCGATTTTATCTGGCTTGTCGGGATGGACGTCGTCCCGTCCGAGCAGTATTCTCACTACCCTCTCGTGGCCATTCTCAGCAGCCCACCCGAGAGGTGTGATACCCATGCTGTCTTTTCGGTTAGTACCACAATCTTCCACCTCTACCGAAACGGTTACAGTCTCAGCGATCCCAAAGATAATGCGCAGTGTAGACCGCTGAACTGGGAAAAAGTTTATCGGAATCAATACGCCAAATATCCGGTTTCTGTGATCTCGGGAGGATTTTAGTGGATATGTGGTTATCGCAATCGTCAGCGCAAGCAATCTCGCGCAATCTAGGAGGTAACCTCGTGTGGATTCCCCAATCCAGAGGAGAATATTTGAGAAGCGATGTGTTTTGGAGGCTAAGAGGAGGGTAGACCGGAGAACGAGAAAGGGTGTGCGTTGGAGATCGGGAGGGGAACTGGTCGAGAGAGCCTCAACCTCCTGCGAATTCAGACGACTTAAGCAGGTTTCTCCAATCGCCGAGTGAACTGTACCAAGAAGCCCAGGATGAGAGCCGAGGTAGTTGTTGATGGTCGGAGATGTCGATATGCATGCTGTTTATTGGAGGTTGCAAGCGAATGGATGCTTACGTAATAAGAGAAAACCTCTACATGCCTAACCCTAAACATCCCTTCCCTAGTGCGCCCACACGTGTCCACACTTCTGTGCTCCTCCATAGCTCTGCCCTCCCAATATCTGCGCTCCCTCGACGCTCCTAAGAACCTCGTAGACCTAGCTTGGCTCCACGCTAGCGCCCTCCTGCGTACAGCCCTCCTCATATGCTATCATACAAAGGCCTCATGTCTACGTCTCTTAGCCAACAATCTCCCAATTTGCAGGTTCGCGATCTATAATCCACTTTTTGTAAGGAAGCCTAATTTATCAGCGCTTTCTGCAAGATGAACTTCTGTAGAAAAGATGCTGTTACCCGGTCCTAAATTTTATAGTTCGAGATACCGTTTTCTAGCACGCTACCTAACTTACCTTACGGCTATAATTTAATGTAAGGTATTAGTTTGTTATAACACAGTTACGTAGAGTATAATTGGAACACAACTGTGCTAGGCAAGGTGAGGTTTCCCTGCCTAGCTAGGGAGATCATATGGGTTCGTAGCACCCGCCCTAAGCATGAACGGAATGTCAAAGGAAGAAAGAAAAAAATGTTGTAGGAGACTCGGGGAGGATGGAATGTCCTAACCTGTTCTGAGGTCGGCATTGAGCAACACCACGGTCTCTTCAACCTCCTATAAAATTCGGGTAGAATTTGGGACATATCCGAAAGACTCGCTATTCACCTAGGTACTGTATGTGGCTGGGGATGCCGAGTATCCCGCTAGGAGCTGTGGTTGACCTGGGAAGCCATTGGAGTGTTACGAGTTGTTTAGGAGTGTGAAGCCATTGTTCTAGCGCTTTAGTGGTTTACGGGAAAGGGTTTGCTAACATGTCCTTTGTTATCACGGGGGAGTGCGGGGGATGTGGACATCGAGGAAGATATGGATGTGGGTGTGATAGCCCATGGAAGGATGAGGATGTGTCACCCTCTGTTTAGTTTTAGAGTGCGAATGAGGTTGTGGAAGCTACCCCCCTACTTTTCCTACAATATATCCAAGGTCCAAACAAATCTCCTCACTCTACCGGCTGCTGCTGCGCAAGATTAAAAAAAAGCACGGGCCGGGTTCCTGCCTCACCTCTGAGCTCACTCCCGGAGAACGTTCCAGATAAGCGGGATCTTGATTAAACCATGTGAATGGTGGAAACCGGTCACCACAATACCAGTATCTTACCGAACAACTATCGGTAGCTTTTATGTCATTCGCACGAGTGTAGGAAATACTTGCACCTTGTATTTTATATTTTTTCCTCTATCTAAAGAACTATCGCGGTTACACTTTAGAGGGGAGGAAAGAGGAAACAATGAATTGTAAAGTCAACAAACAAAAAAACAATAAAAGTAAATATGGAAATTTCAAGCCAATACAATAAAAGTAACCCCCCCATGACACTAGACTCTAGATTGCTCACAAATCTTGACCTAAATCCATGAGATGTCTGGATAGAGGATCGGACAGGTATGTGATATATATGTGCATTCCCATTGCACGTGATTTCCTTCTACCGCCACAATAAAAAAGAAAAATTTAGGAGGTATTTTTTGGGTAAGTTTAGTCCGGGGGGAGGGGTGAGAGGAAAATTACCACAAGGTAGTGTTTTAGGGGGCTGGAGGAGGTTGGGGGGTGAAGGGGGAGAGACAGTGGCGATAACAAACAGGTTTATGGAGTAGTCGCGGCCACTGCGAGAGCTATCAGCACAATATCGGAAGGTGATAAGGAGGGCGATGCCTCCTCGGGCTTAGGTGGTGCTATGCGTGGTAGGTGTTAGAGGCTGTAGTAGAGCAATCACACCCGCATGGCTATTTCCTGCAGCGCACGAGAACGGTGTTTGGCCGTCGTCATCTGGCATGTTGGGGTCGACATCGCGCCGTCCGAGTAGTAATTTCACGACTCTCTCATGCCCATTGTGAGCAGCAAGCAGGAGTGGCGTTTGGCCGTAGTTATCTGGCTTGTCGGGGTTGACGTCGTTCCGTCCGAGCAGTAACCTAACCACTCCCTCGTGCCCATTGCAAGCAGCCCGCGAGAGTGGTGTGTAGCCATACTTATCTGAGTTGTTGGGGCTGACGTCGTCCCGTCCAAGTAGTAATTTCACCACTCCCTCACTCCCACCGGAAGCGGCCCACCGGAGTGGTGTTAGGCCGCAGCGATCTGGCTTGTCGGGATTGACGCCGTCCCGTCCGAGTATTAACTTGACCGCTCCCTCGTGCCCATTCCAAGCAGCCCACATAAGAGGTGTTCGGCCACCGCCGTCTGGCTTGTCGGGGTTGACGTCGCCTCGTCCGAGCAGTAACTTAATCACCCCCTCGTGCCCATTGCAAGCAGCCCCCGAGAGCGGTGTTTGGCCGGACCGACCTGGCTTGTCGGGGTTGACGTCGTCTCGCCCCAACAGCATTTCTACCACTCTCTCGTTCCCATTGCAAGAAGCCCACCAAAGTGGTGTTCGGCCTTCGTTGTCTGGCTTATTTGGGTCGATGTCGCCCCGCTCGAGCAGTATTCTCACTACTCCCTCGTGCCCATTCACAGCAGCCCACCCGAGTGCTGTATTACCCATGCTGTCTTTTCTGTTGATATCACAACCTTCCACCTCTGCCAACCAGCTACAACCCCCGCAATCCTAAAGACAATGCGTAGGTACTCGAGTAGATGCTGCACAGTTCATCGAAATCAATCCGGTAAATATCTGGTTTCTGTGATTTCGAGAGGATTTTGGTGGATATGTGGTTGTTGCGGTCGTCGGCGAAAGCAATTTCGCGCAACTCGAAAGGTGACTTTTTCCGTAGATCCCCTAATTCAGAGAAGAATATTTGAGAAGCGATGCGCGTTTGGGGTCAAGAGGAGGACATGTTGGAGTACGAGAAACGGTGTCGTTGGAGATCAAGAGAGGGAATGCTTGAAGAACTTTGACCTCCTGCGAATCCGCACAACTTCAGCAGGTCCCCATAATTGTCCAGTCAGCCGCAGTCTCCACTAGGACGCAACATATGGCCACCGGTAAACCAGGCAGATGGCGAGCGGGGATCTTTTACTCGAGCATTGTTCCGGGAAATTCTTTGTTACCCTACTTTGGCTGATTTACTCCTCTCCCATCCAGTACCCTGTTCGCCAACCGTCCGGCTTCGCCATGCCTCTGACAGGGATTGTGCTAGCAAATCCGGAAGCTTAGGATGAGAGCGGAGGTACGGTAGTCTGCTCGTAAAGGGGGAGAGTGGATCAACAGGACATTGGAAGCCTCTTTCTTATCCACAACAACTTCTTGGCAACCGGTTAGCACAGTCCCTGTTGAAGAAATATTGTGGCCATTGGGATTGAGACCTTTATCAGACTGCCAGGTCGATGTAACTTAGAATCCATCGGAGTTCGTGCGCTGCTCTTGAGGTGGCCGAGGTGTTGGAATATTTTAGGCTGCTCACGACATACATATTTTCCCATTTCCCATGAACACGCAACACCACTATCTCTACCTCTGACACACTATTCCTTATGAACCGTTTCACTACCATTGGGTTCATACTTATCCAAACATCAACCCTGCATGTCTAGTGCGACAACACCAAACACTGGTTCACCAACAACGAAACACGAACATCTCAGATGCCGAATAACAACCATACCCTCGGCTGACTGCAGAAGAACGACCTCGGGCATTCGGTTCTCGCCTCGGAACTCATGCAGAATAACCGGAGACATGGTACTAGGGTGGACGAATCTCATGTGAAATTTGGTGTGCGCAGGAAGCATACTGCGGAAGTCGGTTTTCTCTTGAGGAGGATATAAGGTCATTGGCTCTTCCGCTTGTTTATTTGTTATCCATCTTGTTTATCACACATTCGTTTCGTCTCTCTACTCAGTCACCAAAATTGTTATCGCATCTCTTTATTATCTTCTTTTTGTTTAAGTTACATCTTCTTTCCATATTCTTGTTCGTACGAATAAAAGTTCTTTGTCATCCGGCAATCCCAAAGTGCAATCCACCGCGAGCTTCCAGCCTGTTGTTCAATACGAGGCTGGTGACAGAAATGGTCAGTGGGATGGCGGGTAGCAACCTAAAATATTACTTCACGCTTTCTGTTTAATTTTCTCCTCTCTATCTAAACCAGTGTCGCATCTGCGCTCCACAGGGGGAGGGAAAGCAGTAGATTGTAGAAAATGTACAAAAAAGTAAAAAAAGTAAAAAAAGTAAATCTAATGGAAATTTCAAGCCACACTGGCTGATCTCAATCTAATAGGGGTAGCCCGTCAACCAAAGTCAGACTCTAGATTATCAACTTGAAGCCTATAAATCCTAACTCGAGTACCTAAGGAAATCCGTACATGGGTTTAGACAGGTATGTAGTAGATATGTGCATTCCCATCATGTATGGTTTCCTTCAACTAAAGGAAAAAATTCTAGGCGAGTTTGTACGGCAGGTTTACTAGTACTCCGGAAGGAAAGGATTGACTGTGATACACCAAGGCGGTGTATTAAAACCTTGTGGCCAGGTTGAAAATAGATACATGTTTAAGTTTAAGCATGAATAAAAAAGAGAGATGGTTGAAATGAAGAAAGAAACAAATGAGAAATAATACATCAAACTGCGGAATCCTCTACAATATCAGCACGAACATCAAAATCATCTGCTTCCTCAAACTCCCAATCCTCCTCTTTTCTCGTGACTGTCTAAACCTTATATAAACTAATTCTAAATTATACATTAGTCTTATCCTGAGTTAGTTGCCTCAATGCGGGACGACTTCCGTGATCTGGCTTGTCGGGGTTGACGTCGTCTCGTCCCAATAGCATTTTCACCACCCCCTCGTGTCCATTGTCGGCAGCCAACCGGAGCGGTGTTCGGCCGTCCAGATCTGGGTTGTCGGGGTTGACATCCTCCCGTTCGAGTAGTATTTTCACTATTCCCTCGTACCCATTGCAAACAGCCTCCCAGAGTGGTGTCTGGCCGTACCAATTTGGCTTGTCAGGGTTGACCTCGTCCCGCTCGAGCAGTGCTCCCACCACTCCCCCATGCCCATTCGCAACAGCCGACCAGAGTGGTGTTTGGCCGAACCAACTTGTCCTGTCGGGGTTGACGTCGTTCTGTCTGAGCAGCATTTTCACTACTGCCTCATGCCCATTCGAAGCAGCCGACCAGAGCGGTGTTCGGCCGGCCCGATTGGGCTTGTCGGGCTCGATGTCGTCCCGTTCAAGTAGTATTTTCACCACTTCCTCATGCCCATTCGCAGCAGCCCACGCGAGAGGTGTATCACCCATGCTGTTTTGTTTTCTTTTTGTTGATATCACGCCCTTCCACCTCTGCTACAGTCCCAGCAATCCCAAACAATGTGCGGTGTAGACCGCTGAACCGGAAAAGTTTATCGAAATCAGTACAGTAGATGTAAGGTTTCTGTGTTTTCGAGAAGATTTTTGTGGATACGTGGTTATTGTAGTCGTTCGTGCAAGCGGTTTCGCGCAATCTGAATGGTCACTTTTTGCGTGGATTCCAGATAACTTAAGTAGGTTTCCGCAATTGCCGCGTGAGCTGTGGCGATGAGCTTAGAGGTGCCCCTGCCAGGTAAAATGGATTAACAGGATAGTCGAAGCCTCCTTGCCCGCTACCACATATCCCTGCCAATAGGCTACCCCTCGTATCTTTCCTTAGGTATGGGGTCAAGTGCACGTGATTGGTGGATATATAATATATAGAGGAGGAATTTCCCTTACTCGAGTAGATTATCATCCAGTTTGATAGCGAAAGCTTGGAAATTATCTTTAAGTCTAATCTATATTGCGTTCAATTCTCACAGCCAACTTTACCACAAAGCACGGGTCAGAATGGCACTATTTTCACTTAGACATTCTTGTGGGATGGTAGGTGTGGATTAGAGATTGTGGGGCATTATCGTATCTTTTTTATGCTAACTCAACTCTTAGAAGTAATCTCCGATCATATGTGTGAGCATTATACTAGTATTGCTTATTAGGTAGGAGAATCAAAAGGTGAGGTCAAAGAGGGGAAGACATATACAAGATGAAAATACATTGGCAATGATTGGATGGAGATGGAGCGGACAAACCTCAAAGATTTCCCTATACAACAATTTATAACTAAGTATTACTACGGCTAATATCGCTCTCTCTTACCCTTTTTATTCCCATAACTCAATATTGATTTAGCAGGTTGCATATTGGGATACTTTACTAGTAGATTTACTCAATATACTATGAGTCTTGGAGGATAAGCCAAACACCGCAGAGTATAAAACTGTATTATGTATAGCTTATAAAATTCCTAATATTGAGATGCTACAGGAACCGACCCATAATATAAACGAAATGCCGATACTCCAGCCTCCAATCACGTCTGTCAGTGACCAGAACTCTGAGAGCATGTATCAACGCTAAGTGCCGCTTGTTGGAAATTGCTTAGTTTAGCTGCTCACCATTATTGGAAACGGACACGAATCACCACTAGCATCTAGCGTCAACTATCAGTCAACACTACTACGAAATCTGCCCATGTGAGGTCGCACCATCTCGTCTTCTAAACCGCTATCTCTTTCTGCGTCTCACCACCACGGAGCCTGAGACGATTATCATCCAAGATGTCACACTATCAATCAACCTCAGACAATCTTGAACACCCTCTGTCGCACTATTATGAGCCATGAAACTGCAAGAAGTTTTTTTCACCCACACCATCGCACACCACTCTGTTGATCAGAGTCGACAACTATCTCTTGTACGTTTGTTTGCAGGAAGAGCATGGAAGGCAGTGGGAGGAATTCGTTGTTAAAAGGAGGATGACCCTCCACTTATGTTTTCATAGTATCTATCGCTCTCTGTCTCTGTCTGTTTTTCGTCTTGCTTTCCTCCGATCACTGTCATCAGTGTTTTCTGTCTTTGGTTCTTTATCACTTTCTTTTATCTTAGTTATATACAATCAATCACCCTCAATCCGCATCCGTACTCTGTATCCGCTGTGCATGGCCTCTTGTTGCAAAGACCGCTGAGCACCTGAGTTTCCCATTCACCAGCATGCTTTTTTAGGTACCGTATCCTTAGCTAGCAGGCGATGTTTCTAATGGTTCAGAGTTCAGGCTCTGCTCACCCTCGGAGGTGCGCCTCGCCCTTACCGGCCGGGGGCTCAACTAAGTCTGAATAAAACGCAGAGTACCAGGAGGTAGCATGGAAGGAATAGCAAAAGGAAAGTGCTGATTGGATACGGTAGTGTAGAAAGAAAAAGAAAAAATGAGACATTACTGGGGCTAGAATGGGGGACAGCCAGGCCCTAAGCCCACTACTCTGAATCGTCGAGCAAGTTGCCTTGAGCGCGAGCCAGGATGATAAAAGTCGTCCATCCTCTTCCAGGCCTAAGGTTGACAGGCTGCCCCGCTGCGAGTACTGGTGGTCATCAATGATAGATAGCGGTTTCTTGCAGGATCGCATGGACACTCAAAGGGATCAGCAGGAATCTGGATATATATCAGACAGGGGAAACTTTAGGTAGCTTCCGGAGTGTTGTACGCACATTTCCGAACTATCTTTGAGGATTTTCTTTAGGATATCTGTCCCCTAGACTACTGTCTACCGAATCTAGCGTAGGGTCCTCATTCAACCTAGTACGAAAATATCTGATAACATGACCTCTCCTGAGAGTGATGCGTAGAGTCATTACTCCTCAGGAATGACATTTCCCGAAGTCGTTCCAAATGCGCACCCTGGTCACGAATATTCGAGTGCCTAGAGACTTTAGGAGGATTCAGTTTAGCGAGCTAAGAAGCTCAACTCGATTTTCTACCACAGATTCATCTAGAGCGGTTATACAGACGAATATAGGCTTTTTAGAAGAGGTAGTCTGTAGCATTCACAGGATCAGAAAGCCCTGGTCCCGTTAGCCAATCACCTTCCCCCGGCTATCCCAGGACCGCGCTTTCCCCCCTGGTGCCCCATCTAGCACTCTGAAAACCGGGTTGAGGAGGGCAACATACTTGTTCATGGCCGCTCCTTTTGAGTGGCGAAGCCAAAGGGAAAACACGCAACGGTGATATCCAGTCCTCCGGCGCGATCGCCCAAGCCACCCGTCACCAGCGAGCCAGCATCGGGCTGCTCAGTAGGCACCCTCCATTCCCCATCCGTGTCACCCCACATAAGTCCGGATCTCCATAGCAAAACAAAACTACCTCACCGAATCCATGCCCCACACCACCGGCGTACCAGCTTCCAAATTCCTCGGTTTGTAAGAGCTATTCCCTTCTCTCCTCAACTTAGCGTCTTTGGATATCCTAGTGTCTTACCCTGGGATCCAGCGGTGATACCCAGGTCAGGACTTTAAGCGGTCTTCAGCACCGGTGAAGTTGTTCCACATGCCGATGGCCGTACTCAAGGAACCTAAATTATTACCAAAAGGTAGAGACTTTGTCTTTTTTCGCTGCTTAGGATATTGTAGACAGTAGGTGGTGGAGTCTATCCACTTCTGTAGTTGGTACTGGCTAGAGCTAGGCGGGGTGCTTTATAGGGCCTCGTAGGTACCTTGGGGTCCCCATAGACTTGTGTTATTTCCCCCGCTACCGCTCCTAGCCTGCCGACAACTGGCCGAAGAGAGTGTACAGCATACACGTGATGGCTACTCCTTTGAGCCGCGAAGTCAAATAAAAAACCCCCAACGGCGATATCCCGTCCTCCGGCCATATTGCGCAAGCCAAATCACCAGTGAGCCAGCACTGGGGCTCATCAGAACATGCCCCCCATCCCTTGAGGTTCGTCCTTGTTACCCAATATAAGTCTAACCCACTCCCGGTCTCCATGCAGTCGAAACTCGAATAATCGGACCATGCTATGTAGTCCAAATTTCCTCCTCTAGAAAAAGAGCGAAAATCAAACCAAAAATCTTCCCCCAAAACAAAAACGAAAACAAAAAAGCACCTAACCATACTAAGAGAGGCAACTCTAACATCCTAGCACAAGGTCCGATTATTCAAGTTCTTACGGTAGCAAAGCAAAACTGCCTCATCGGATTCGCATCTTCCACTACTAGCGTACCAACTTCTAAATTCTTCGGTTTGTAACAGCCACTCCCTACATCAACTCGGCGGGTTTGAATATCTTGGCGCCGTAACCTGGGCTCTAGTGGGGACAGTGGTACAGTCATTCAACACACTAATGGCAGTGCTCCAAGAACTTATACTATGACTAAAAGGTAAGGATACCTATTTTTCACTGCTTCAAGTATTGTAGACGTGGGTGGAGTCTGTCCACTCCTGGAATTGCTGCTGGATAGAGAGAGGCGAGGGGTTTTGTAGGACCTCGTCGGTATCTCATCGCCGCTCAATCAATCTCCTCCGGAATTTGCCCCCACAACACCTCCCAAGTTCTATCCTATGAGGCTGCTCGAAACCTATTAATAGGTTAGGATGGACCAACACCCTAGAGAACCTCCTGTGGAATTGGCTAGCATGGTATAAATACAAGCATATTAAGCCTCATGAATGAATACACCGATAAATCTACATATCGGCGAACCCAGAGCAGCGCAGCAGAGTCCTTCGTCGTGTTAGTAAAAGCCGGAAAGCTCTTCACGCAACCTCGGACCAGGCTCCCTGAATATGGAGCACACTTTTCGATATCCGCCAAGGCCGCCAAGTACAGCACAGTACTCACGCGGTCCTCCGTAGTCTGGTGTGGTAGTAGGTTGCAGCCTTCACCATAATCTACCTCCTTATCCTAACGATCGAGAAGTCCGTCGACAAACTAACCTAAGTAGTAGCTCAAAGAGCCCTTGAATCTGCCGGCCAAAAAAGTCCTATTAAAACCTAGGACAATTTAGGATCCGAAATTTACCACTAGACTGACCGAGGCAGCAGGGTTGACCCTCAGCCACACTCTTAACATGCCCTATTTAGAGCACAAACAAAACTATAATTTCTTTAGTACTGTATGTGGGAAAAAAAGAAGTCTTACCTCTGATTCGGTTTGTTCACTGAAACTGCTACAATTAGCTGTTATTATCTCCCAGGTGGTAGTCTAAAGTTGGTTATCTTCTTTCTCCTATGCTGATTTTAAGTGTCGTCACAGATCATCACTCGTCTAATTTTTGTTTTTGAATGGTAATTTTACATAGCACAAAATAGGATTTAGGCTCTGTTTGGCCCGCAATCGTATAAAAAAACTCCATTTTTCTGAAAACAGCGTATTTCCTAATGCTAAGGTAAGAGATGTTAAAAGATAGCAATTAAATTATAGAGAGATAACAGACGTGCCTCTGCATATTTTGTGAAAAAGGGAAAACGATCAAAAGCCTGACTATTAAGTAGTATGATAGCAGAAATGGTGATGTTGCGAAATATTGTGGGACAAGAAGTTCAATATTTCGCAACATCACTATTTCTGCTACTACCTAATGGTCAGGCCTCCAATTGCTCTTAAATTTACACATAATATGCGGAATGACATCTGCTATTTCTCTATGATTTAATTGTTGTCTTTTAACATCTCTTACCTTGGCATTAGGAAATACGCTGTTTTCAGAAAAATGGAGTTTTTTTATATAATTTGCGCGCCAAAAAGGGCCTTAATAAAGTACGGGTGCAAAAAGATTCGTCCGATGCCCCTTTTACACCAAAAATGGACACTTTTAAACAAACAATTCTCAACACTGCTTGTATAAAAACACTTGAAATCTTTCTATCAGCTAGGGAATGACTATATATTTAAACCTCTACAAGTAGAAGTGTAAGGAATCAAAGCTGTCTTCAGTGTTCATGATTGCGTCAACTAGTGTGAAAGTGACTTAAATTTTTATATGGGGCTCCATACAAAAAAGTACATGGCAACCGCTGCAAGAGACTTAAACGACCTTTTCTCGATCACTTGGTAATATTTAAGGATTCTATAACTTTCTTCATGTTATCTACGGGTTTGCTAATTCAAGGATAAATTTTCGCTGATTCTCATAGACATTGTGCAATGAGAGAAGGTGGTGAAGATGGGCACTTTTGGTGTAAAAAGGGCATCGGACGAATCTTTTTGCCCTAGTACTGTATATATAACAATATTATCATACATAATGGTAACATCCGGTAAATCCACCAGAAGCTATCGACCGGGTCAATATAAAAGAACACCTTTAGTCTCGATGAGCGCAAGATCCGGGGTTCGCACAGGACTACAAGGGGGAAAAGGAGACCCAATTTAAGTTTTTAAACACAATTAGTCGCAGTATCGCGGGTAAGAACCCAGTGCATCTAAACTTTCTTCTCACTAGTGTCCTCCTACATACAACTTTCATCAAATACTACAAGTGCTCCATATTCACGTCTTTTATCCAACCATCCTTTAATATTTGCCTGTCCGTGATCTAAAATCCGCTTGTTGTGAGGAAATTTAATTTATCAGCTCTTTCCGTCACATGAGTTCCTATATTATAGTAAAAGATACTATTACACGGCATCAAATTTTATAGTTCGAGATATCATACCATTTTCAAGTACGGAATACCTCCGGGTTATAATTTAGGGTACAGTATTAGTTAAAATACGGCAATGTACAGTATAACTAGTACACTACCACCCCAGGACGAGGCAAAGATTTCCTGGGTTTCTTGGGGGATCGTATGGGTTTGTGGCCCCTGGTCTGAGCATGGATACAATGCTATGAGAGGAAGAAAAAACTGTAGTAGGCAAAAAGGAGACTGCAAGAGGAAGGAATATCCTACCTCGCTCGGAAATTAGTATTGCGCAGTACACTTCCTTCAACCAAAAAAACAGAAACTTTAAGGGGTGTTTTGGGGGCAGCTCACCCTGGAAGCAAGGGTAGAAATTACCACAGGGCGGTGGTTTAAGGGGCAAGAAAAGGTTGGGTGGGGTGAGGGCAGTGAGGCGGTGGTAGCGAAAAACAGGTTTATGGAGCGGTTGAGGTCATTGGGTGGGCGGCGCGGAGGCTATTGGTATTATACGATATCAGAAAAAGGGAACGAGGACAAGCTCTCCTCGGGCTTAGGTGGTGCTGTGGGTGGCAGTTGTTTGAGGCTGTAGTAGGGCTATCACTCCCGAGTGGCCATTTTCAGTAGCGCACGTGAGTGGTGTTCGGCCTTTGTTGTCTGGCTTGTTGGGGTCGACGTCGTCCCGTCCCAGTAGTATTCTCACCACTGCTTCGTGCCTATTCTCGGCAGCCCTCAAGAGTGGTGTGCGGCCGTCTTCATCTGGCTTGTCAGGTTCGATGTCGTGCCGACCGAGTAGTATTTTCACTATTCCCTCATGCCCATTCGAAGCAGCTAAACAGAGTGGTGTTTGGCCTTCGCTGCCTGACTTGTTGGGGTCGATGTCATCTCGCGCCAGTAGCGATTTCACCACTCCCTGGTGCCCGTTGTAAGTAGCCCACCAGAGTGGCATCTGATCGTGCTTGCCGAGGCTGACGTCGTCCCGTCCGAGTAGTAACTTGACCACTCCTTCGTGCCCATTCCCGGCAGCCCGTGAGAGAGGTGTTTGGTCGTACCTATCTGGCTTGTCGGGGTTCACGTCATCCCTTCTGAGTAGTAACTTGACCACTCCCTCATGCCCATTAAAAGCAGCCCACGAGAGTGGTGTTTGGTCGCGCCCATCTGGCTTATCGGGGTTGAGGTCGTCTCGCCCAAGGAGTAATCCCACTATTCCCTCGTGCCCCTCTTTGGCAGCCCCCCAGAGTGGTGTACGGCCGAACTCATCTGGCCTGTTGGGGTTCACGTCATCCCGTCCGAGTAGTAGTTTCACCACTCCCTCGTGCCCTTGGTAAGCAGCCCACAAAAGTGGTGTTTGGTGGTACCGATTTGGCAGCTCGGGGTTAATGTCGTCCCGCCCAAGGAGTAATTCCACTATTCCCTCGTGCCCATCTTTAGCAGCCGCCCAGAGTGGTGTACGGCGGGACCGATCTGGTAGGTTGGGGTTTACGTCATCCCGTCTGAGTAGTAGTTTCACCACTCCTTCGTGCCCATCGTAAGCAGCGGACCTGAGTGGAGTTTTCCCATGATTATCTGAACGATTGGGGTCAATGTCGTCTCGTTCGAGCAGCATTCTCACCACTTCCTCGTGCCCATTCACAGCAGCCCACCCGAGAGGTGTACCGGTACGGCCCATGCTGTTTTTTTGACTGATATCACGCCCTTCCACCTCCACTAAACCAGCCACAATCTCAGCAATCCCAAAGATAATTCGCAGTGGAGGCCGCCGAACCGGAAAAGTTTATGGGAATTAATACGGCGAATATACGGTTTCTGTGATTGCGGGGGGGTTTTAATGGGTGTGTGGTTACCGCAGTTGTCAGCGCAAGCGATGGGATCACTTTTTGTGTGCCTTCCCCAATACAGAGAAAAATGATTGAGAAGCGGCGTTGGAGGTCAAGAGGAAGGCACGTTGGCGAACGAGAAAGAGTGTGCGTTGGGGATCTAGAGAGAGGCTGGCGGGGGGAGGTTTATCAAAATATTAGGACCATTGTAAAGAGAGACTACCGGTAGCGGGGGAGGCTTATGAAAATATTGACTGCCAGTGTGGTGGAAAACGGCGCCCGTAGCGGATGAGGCTCTGCTAACCGAAAAAAAAGGAGTCCCTCCCACTCTTTTTTAGCAAGCACAACACCCCCCCCAGCTTCCTGGCGCGGCTCACTCGACAACCGTAGAAACCTGCCTAGGCTGCTTGAATCTGCAGCAAGTCAAGGCTCTCTTGTCTCTCTCCTAATCTCCCACACCTACCCTTTCTCCATCTTCAACACGCACTCCCTCAACCCCCGACACACACTGTTTCTTGAATATTCTTCTCAGTATTAGGGAATCCGCACGCAAAAGGCCATTCAGGGAGGGCGGAATTGCTTGCGCTGAGGTTATCTTGACGACTGCAGCAATCTCACATCCACTAAAATTTTCTTGAAGGCACCGGAAACTAGGTGCTCACCATATTCGTTTCGACAAGCTTTCCCGGTTCAACGGTCCACACCGTGTATCCATCTTTGGGATTGGTTAGATTGCAGCGTGTTTGGTAGAGGTGGAACGTTGTGACATTAATCGGAAGGACAGTATGGCTGATACACCTCTGGCGTGGGCTGCTAGGAATGGCCACGAGGTAGTGGTGGAAATACTACTCGGCCGGAACGACATCGACCCCGACAAGCCCGGTAAAAACGGCCAAACACCACTGTTGCTGGCTGCTTACAATGGGCATGCGGGAGTTGTGAACATCCTACTCGGTCGGGATGACATCGAACCTGATAAGCCAGATGAGGACGGACACACGCCACTCTTGCAAGCTGCCCGCAATGGGCACGAGGGAGTTGTGAAAATTCTACTCGGACGAGACGATGTCAACCCCAACAGACCTAATCAGGATGGCGAAACACCTCTCCGGTGGGCTGCCAGGAATTTTAATGGCGGAGTGTTAAAAATGCTACTCGGACGGGACGACGTTAACCCTAACATGCCAGACAACGAAGGCTAAACAGTACTCGGGTGGGCTGCTTGCTGTGGGCGCGAGGGAGGGGTCAGAATGCTACTCGGACGGGGCGACGTAGACCCCAACATTAGACAGGCAAGGCCGAACACCACTCTTGTGGGCTACCTACTTTGGGTACGGGGAAATAGCGAAAATTTTACCGGGCCGGGACGACATCGACCCCAACATACCAGACAGCGCTCGCCGAACACCACTCTTGTGGGCTGCCTGCTTTGGGTACGAAGGAGTAGCGGAAATACTACTTGGACGAGACGACGTCGACCCCAATAAACCAGACAACAATGGCCAAACACCACTCTTGTGGGCTGCCTGCTTTGGGCACGGGGGAGTGGCGAAAATACTACTAGGACGGGACGACATCAACTCCGACATGTCAGATGACAACGACCAAACACCATTCTCGTGCGCTGCTGAGCGTGGACATGAGGGAGTGGTCGAATTACTACTCGGACGAGACAACATCAACCCTGACAAGCCAGATACCAGGGTCAATCAGCACTCTCATATGCCACTAGAAATGGCCACACAGGAGTGATAGCCCTACTGCGGCTACAAACAGCTGCCACCCACAACACGGATCAAGCCTGAGGAAACATCCCCCTCGCTACCGCCCTTTAACACCGTACTAGCAATCTATACACCATTTCCACAAGGACCGGAACAATTCCATAAATGTGTTTGCCGCTACCACTGCCTCTCACCTCACACACCCCCCCCCCATCTTCTCCCGCCTCTTTAAACATTACCCTGCGGGATTAACGTCTTGCCTCCCCCTCCAGAGTGAACCTGACATCGCAACATGGCTTGATTCCCCCCCATTTTTCTTGGTCCAAGGAAATTATATGCAATGGGAATCCACATATCTATGACACACCCGCTCTGCTCTCTATCCCGATTTTTCCTGCGGAGCAGGGTCGGGATTTGTGGGCTCCTGTTTTAAACCTATAGTCTAGCGTTAGTGGAGGGCAATTCCTACCGTATTTAAATAAGCCAGTGTGGCTCAGAATTTCCATTCTGAAGTCACTCGGTAAAAGTCTTTGTGAAATGAAGATTCTCTGAGATGGAAATTACCAGATTACGGCAGCCTGAGGGGGAGGTATCGTGGGATTGGGGTTTTTGTGGGAGTCTTTTCGCTGGCCAGGGGAAATCCAATTTCACAACTTTCGCTGATCGGCCGTATCTACATTTTTATTCTGGTTTTCTGGATATAAATCCGCTTTTCGCGCCACTATTCATTTATTTTTTCTAGAATCCCTCTTTCTTTCTTTTTTCAATTTCCTCCCCTGTGAAGTCTAAATGTATTTTTTAGGGGTATAGGGAGAAAAATATAAAGTGCAACTATTTCTGAAACTGGCGAAGAGTGACGTAGAAGCTAGTTGTTGGCTAAAGTATTATGGCAACAGGTTCCTACTACTTGTATAGACATGGTTTAGTGAAGATCATGTCTATCTGCCACTGCCCTCCAAGTATGAGACTAGAGGTAAGGTTGAAAGGATACACAATTTTTAGTCTTGCCGGCCAGGGAAAAGTAAAGCATTAAGGGATCTTTTAGCTAAAAAAATTGATTTCCGATCCGTCAGTACTCGATAAAATTGCGAAACTTAGTCCCAAGTGCGTCGCCCCCATTCTCGATATCCCCTACATATAATCTCAGGAGATGTTTTATCACCACCTCACCGGCCATACCGGCGGGCTCCCCTAATCACCCCCTACCAGGGCCCTTTCCAAAAAAATTTCTTCCCCCTACGCCCGCGCCGGCTCGCCTTCCGCTGAAGTAAAGCCACCAGATGATAGTATTAAGCATCTTCAGGATGGCGAATATTCTAGTGCGGCCCGCCGGAATGAGGGCAGTTCTTTTATACCCTCCTTTCATCTCTTTTTTAGAAACTGCCCCCAAAACAAGGAGGCGAGCTCGACTGAGAACGTATTGGTAGAGTGGGGGCTGTTACTTGGATGGCCCCACCCAGTGGCTTGTAGCTTATTTACAGTGGTACTCTACCGTTAACTAGCCTAAGCAGTAGTTTAAAAAGCCCCTGCCGGAGCCTAAGATAATTCAAGATACAAAGTTTACCATGAAACTAAGCCGGGCACTGGAGGAAATCCCCGGCGACGCTCTTAGCATACGGTATGATACCTTGAACGCAAACAAAACTACCATGATTAATAGTATGGGCAAAAAAGAGCTCTAGATTTACTTTAGTCCGTTTGTTTAAACTGCTATAATTGATCGCTATTACCTCAGTAAGTGACTTATCACGCAACTACTAGTAGCATATCCTTGGTTGAATCCCATCACAGATCATCACTCGTCTAGGTTTGGCACTGTAATCCTAATTTTACAATATTTGGGTCTTTTGTCTAACAATCTTCTAATCTCTTAGAGCAGAAATATAAAATCCACTTATTGTAAGGAAAATTATTTTATCAGCGCTTTCTGCAATATAAAGTACTAGGCCAAAGCTATTCGTCCGATCGGCGGCAACCGGGCAACCCCTCAAAAAACCCCACCTCAACGATCAACCACCCCTCAATAACCATGCCTCCAGAAAAGACTGGCAATCTCATAGAGTTTGAGAAAGGGCAAATTGTTGCCTTGAAAGAAAAATCTCTCTCTTTTTCTGAAATTGGAAAGATCTTAAGTTGTCCCAAGAGTACTGTTCTAAGTTTCTACAACCAGTTCCAAAAGAGGGGTGATGTGAAAAACCTCCCCATGCCTGGAAGACACAAAATTAGCGATACCAGAACCCATCGCCGCCTAGTGAGAGAGTCTAAGAAGGCACGCCGCCTCCCCTTATCAGAATTGTGCAATGAGGTTGCACCACATGCCTCAGTCAAGACCATCAAGCAAGCTTTAGCATCAGTCAACATCAAGAAGTGGAGAGCCAGGAAAAGAGCATTTCTGAAAGATGAG
>Ga0307507_10003511_pt1 | contig 30151 bp, 38 predicted proteins | sample 7_EM_MG_FD_207223 | JGI IMG/M metagenome (GOLD analysis project Ga0307507, IMG submission 207223) | Populus trichocarpa ectomycorrhiza microbial communities from riparian zone in the Pacific Northwest, United States - 7_EM | ecosystem: Host-associated > Plants > Roots > Unclassified | place... | reverse complement strand
TACCGGGACCCCCCCCCCCCCCCCCTCGCAATACCTTACCTTACCGCTAACTTACTTTACTGTATTCGTCACCTATCCACCTGGCTTCATCATGAGTACTATAACGAGTACAATTAAGATTAAACTATGATACAACTTCCCAGGACTCATACCAGCACGATAGATAAAACCAACCAACCCCCCAGCCCCCCTCCTCTTGCTCCTCCTCCTTGAAGAAATCTATCCTTGCACTACTCATACTATGATACCTCTGACTCCCTCCCTCCGCCCCTCTCTCCGCTTCCTCACTAAGCTCGAACCTCGCTCCCCCGCCACCACCACCACCACCACCACCACCACGGTAACCTACGAAGCGCCGCCCCCGGTCATTCGTCGACTCAGAAGTTTAAATAAATAAAATTTAATAAATAAATAAAGCAACATATAATACGCACCTCACCTTCCCAGATATGATCTACAACAGGGATAACAAGGAAGGAAGGAAAGAAAAAGAAAAAGAAAAAAGGTTGACACCTTGTTGCTGCCTTGTGTGAGCGGGTTGGTTGAGTTGAGTTGAGTTGAGTTGGGCAGCCTAGTTTTTTTTTTTTTTTTTTTTTCCAAGGTATGACATGAAATATGCAGAGTACCCCGCTATTAGGTGGTGAAGTGAGTGAGTGTGGAGGGGTAACTTTGAAAAAAGTGTGGGATGAGGTGGGCTCAATTACTGGTGGGGAAGGAAGGAAGGAAGGAAGGGGTTCTTTTTTTGGGTGTGTTTAGGTACCTAACTTACTGTATGGCTATATACACAGTAATTATGGTGTAGTACAGTATTATACCGGTATTATGATATGATATTATGGTGTGCCTTAATACCGGTACGTATACTACCGCACTTGCAAAGGAAGGGAGAAATAAAGAACTGTCGTGCTTGATGGTACTGCTAAATTTGTAGTAGCTGCTGATTGTTTGGCTAGCAAAGTCGCCGTACACTCAAGAACTAAAAAGCAACAAAATAATAAAAAAGTAGTATCAGAGTAGAGTAGCCTACAATAAACCCACAAACACGTTTTTGTATGACAAAAGACTAACCCACCGACTCGAAGCTACCACCGTCTCTTCCCGGCAAGGAGGAAACAAAAAAGAAAATGTAAGGATACACATTGATGATACACTACCATAGAACCAAACATGTCCCACCTTCCATCTGGACCATCCAGATAATGCAATGCATACCCGAAACAAGAGAGCCATAAACAGGAAATAACTATCAACCCTACCCTCCATCCCAGCTTGTGCAAGCGTAAGCAGCTACAAACGCCGTGAGCGAGGAGAGATACAATACCGGTAATAGAAAGAAAAGAAAGAAAAACTTTTACAGTTAGAAAGGACTACTCGCATAACCTTCCACCCCTGTCAGGCCCTTCTGCCTAACATATTATCAAACCACCCAACTACCCAGCCAGCCAATGAAATCATGAAAGCCCAACAAGCTTCTTATTCCTCTTGAGCAACTTCTCCAACTTCTTCTCGATCCCCTCCGCCTCCTTCCTTGAGGCATACACAATCTTCTCCAACTCAGCGACAGAAGCCCCACCAACCTCTTTATCGCACTCGTCAAAATCCAGCGCCTCAACGGTCCACTTTTGCCACGCCTTCCCACGCCCATGGCGCTCCTCTAGACGAAGATAGCGCTCCTGCTGCTCGGCGTTGAGGCCCGTCATCTGGAAGCCTGTGGGGGTAGTGACGAGACTAATGTTTACGACGCCCCCACCGCGGATTGGGTACTGGTATGGGTGGCAGTCGGGTTCGACCGTGAGGATTGGCTGGCTGTTGTTGTTCTCTACTATGGCGGCTTTGATTAGTTGTACTTCTTCGGACGTTACATAGTGCTCCCATTTCAGGGTGGTGAGGGGTTTAAACATGTCGAGTTCTGAGAATTTTATTTCTGCCGCTTCCCGGAACTCAGCGAGGAGCTGAGCTGTAGTCTTTGTGGATTGCTGCTTTTCATCCTGCTCGACTGCTAGAGTAGTAGGGGCGCCAGGGGTAGAAGAAGTAATGGAAGCCGGGGCCGCTGCGGGGGTAGGCGTGGGAGTAGGTACGGGAGTCGGTGTGCGGGCTTTAGTAGGAGATGGAATACTAGTAGTGGTAGTAGATTCTTTCACAGGAGAGGGAAGAGATACAGTAACAGGAGCAACCGCCTGAGGGGCAGCAATACTGGGAGTCTCCGCTTCCTTCTCTTCCTCCTTCTCTTCATCAGCGTAGTCTCCGCCTGCAACAGAATCCCCTCCACCAATCGTAGTATCCTTCTTGCGTCCCTTCTTCTTCATCCTACCCACCACAGGAGCCTGCGTCACAGATCCTCGCTCAAGTCTCTCGCGTTCCCTCTCTTTCTCTTCAGCTTCTTTCCTTGCCGCTGCAATCCTCTCTTTCTTTAGTGCACTCTTTGTCTTGCCCTTTTTAGAAGACTGCTGAGAATTAGGTGGAGGGCTGACAGGCCTGCTACTTCCACCATTGGACGCAGTATCACTCTCGCCAATCCCAATCCCTCCTCCAAGAGGCGTCTTGATGGCCGGGGAATGGATACTAGAGCTAGAAGACAAGATTCTGATCATCCTTGGACCCTGCTTGACGGCACTTACGGCAGTCGAAGGCACAGGAGATATTGGAGTTGTCCCCTCATAAGAGGCAGTACTGGACGTCGCAATGGCAGGAGAAATAGCACGAGTCCCAGAGGAGCTTGCAGCAGCGGCAGTAGTGTTAACTGAAGGCAAGACTGGCTTTCCCTTAGTTTGAACAGGGCGGGCAAGCTCAGGTTTCGCAGCTTCAAGACTTTCGTCCTTTTTCTTCCCAATCGGCCCTGGTGGTGGCTTCTTTGATTTCAACGCGCTAGCTATCGGTGGCAATGCTACTACATTCTCCTTAGTCGATGGGGCTAGAGCCGGGAATTCGTCTTCATCCATCATCCCGGGAGTAAGCTTTCGTTCTTGGGCAGTTATTCCAGAACCTGCGATAAACATCAAGCAGAACCATTTAGCTTCAGTTCATCAAATAAAAGGGAATAAGGAATGCTGGTAGATGGCGGCAGGCATCCCGGAGCCGGGTCTAATTTTCCATATGCAAGTCGCCTTGTCTTTTCATTAATCATTCGCACACGAGGCAGGGCAGCAGACTACTCTTTTGACATTAACTCATAAGCAGATACAAATCGCCGGGGTGAGTCTAAATACTGCCGCAAAGAAAAAAGGGGGGGGAAACGTCATAGGCGCGCCATTCCGAGCGCAAAGGGCAAGTAAAGCAAGTTATAAACAGCGCTGATGACAAGACACTCGAGAGGTACAAACTTGTTCGTGCCAGGGATAGTGTGAATTTTAACTTGAATGGACGCTTCCCCACTTCGCACCCCTCTAGCCTTTCGTCTTGCTCCTCATCTTCAAAGATTCGTGCCACAAAAAATAACGTATCTCATAAAATTAGAGCAACCAGATGAGACGTGACAAAAAAATGAAATTTAAATCAAACAGTGGGAACAGGAACAGGATGAAGCAAGAAATACCAAATAAGACCCCATTTCCCAACATTAAACGCCTTGACAAGAAAAACAGAAATTTGTACCGTTGCCCTACTGCTTGCCCGCTGCCATGTGCGAAGATAATGTAGACAGTTGTATGAAATGGAAATTCGTCGCCCGTGCCCGCCTGCCAACCTACCATCTACCGTAGTACTGCATGTTCGGATTATACGCACCTTGCTGGCTAGCCTGGATTCCACCTTGGTGATGTTGCATTTGCTGCTGAGGCTGTTGCTGTTGCTGTTGCTGCTGCTGCTGTTGGGCCATTCGAGCTTGCAAGATGCTGGGATCCGCTAAGTCACCCACTGGATTCGGTTTAGCACTCCCCCCTCCCCAATACGAATCAACATGCATACGTTTACCATCCCCGGCTCTTCCGCCCAGCCCAGCACTCCCCAATGCACCAGCTCCATTGCCTCTCATCAATTCTCTAAGAAGCGCGTCTGAGCTCTCGGATTTATTATGATGCCCACCAAGTCCCAGTCCTGAGAATTGACCGCTAAGACCATGAAGCCCGCTCATATGACCCATGCCTGGAGCTGGTGGAGTGGGTGCACTCTTCAACCCTGGAGGTGGCTGCTGCACAGCACCTCCCAACATACCACCGCTAAGACCTGGTGCGCCACCTGCCCCATAGAATTGCGCGGCAAGCTGTTGTTGGTTGTGCAGTTGTTGTTGCTGCTGCTGCTGCTGCTGCTGCTGCTGCTGAGCCTGTTGCGGCATCATACGAAGTTGTTCGGTCATATGAGCAATATTTCCACGAGGATTGACAGAAGTAGATGCTGCGGCCGGATTGTCATTGGCAAAATTGTATCTAGAGGTTTGTCTCGTATGCAACGATCCGCCATGTGTCTGCAGCTGCTGCTGTTGAGGATTGCCCATTGCGCCAAAGGGACTGAATGACTGTTGGATTTGCTGCTGTTGCTGCTGTTGCTGCTGTTGCTGCTGCTGCGGATGTAAGATACCACCAGGAGTGAGCACCCTCATAGCTTGCTGATGTTGAAGGTTTTCCTGCTGCTGGAAAGCTCCAAGAGGCTGCTGTTGAGGATGATTCGCCGCAACTTCCTTCAACAAATCTCTCTGTGAAGGGGTGTTTCCTCTCCCCGCCATATTTAGTGGCACTAGCCCGGGAGCGGCTGCCATTGTACCAACCGGGGGCTGTGGTTGTGGTATATCATTTTCCGCCTCCTCCTGCTGCTGCTGTTGCTGCTGCTGAGCTCTCAGACGCTCAGCATTCTCCCTCCGACGCCTTCCTCCATGACGATCAAACATGGGAGGCATCTTCTCCAGATCGGCAATGTCTTCCTCAGTCATACCCTCGGTTGAGAACACAAAGCGGAATTTTGGGTTGGAAACAGCTCGCACGCAGTTTTCGAGACGCTTCAAATGTTCCTGAACCGGAATTGGAAGCTCTGACTGGCTCGGTTTTGTAGGAGAGCGAAGAACCTTAGCCGTAGAATCCTGTGCAGATGACGAAGAGGCCTCCGGTGCTTGAGTGGGAGCTTGATTATTGGTTACCAGCCCACTAGATGGCTTGCCAACAGGACCAGGACCCGAACTGCCTCCTGACCCAGTTGAAGCCGGCGCCTTTCCGAGGCTTGATCCACTCTTGCCACTTTCTTGGCTCTGGGTCTGTACCATCGGGGCAGCAGGCACGCTGCGTGGGCTTGGCGTAGACCCTTTGGATAACACAGCAGAGCCTTGCGGTTGTATTACAGGAGCCACAGACCTGGCAGCGGGTGTTGGGGGGTTCTTCGCCCAGTTTGCTGTAGACGGCAATGCAGAAGACTCTCCATTATCACCCATACTTGACGATCCACCTTGGTGTGAACTAACCCGGGCCATCTGTACACTCTGTTGCTGGGTAGGGGGTGGATGGACTGGATGGGTGGCTGCCGTAGTGACAGGAGGTTGATGCTGGGGCGGGAGTGCCTGGGACGGAGCCCCCTCCTGCTGACGAACCGTAAAGGTAGACATTTGCTGTCGATCGTAGGAATCCGCCTCTTCTCCGGGCTCATGAAGAAACATACAATTTTTGTTTGGGCAAGCCTCATTACGAAGATAGGCAGAGCAATACTTCGTTGTTCCATAGGTAGCTCTATTTTCTAGTTAGCATGCCCACGGAAACAAGCAGAATCAGCTGTTGGAATACCTTAAGGTTCTGTCGCCATTCTGACTACCGTCAACAGCATCAATGCAGACTTCCGCATCCTCCTTTTTCGCAAAAGTAACATATACCCCGAGGCCCTGAGCACCTCCGCTGCCTTGATACCCATTACCAGATCCATCCCGAGCAGTGGTCCTTTTGTTGACCACAATCTTGATAATTTTGCCATATTGCCCGAAATAGCTCTTTCCTCGAAGAGTTTGAAGTAGATCCTCCTCAGGTATGCGGGGATTGAGGCCAGTCACGTAAACCAAATTTTTCTGAATAACACGAAGACCAGAAAGGTGTTTACGGTTTAGAGCATCGATCTCACGTTTCTGAGCTTCGAGCTTACGTTTCTCATTCTGCTGACGATTCTTCTTGTTCTGGTCGGCTCTCATTCTATATCAATAAAACAGAGAAAAAACATCAAAAGTTAGCTTTTCCCATAATAACCACAATTTCTCCAGACACTAAATAATCGATAAGGGGCCCGTGCGGTGAGACATCGCAAGAGGAATCAGGTAGTGGGGAAGGTGTTGGATAACTCACTCTTCGGCAGATATGCCTTTCCATTCTATGGTTTTCTCGTCGTACGGACGTCTGCAAGCGGGACACAAATTGTTCAAATTATTCTTGATATTGTTATAACAGAATTGACAGATCTAAACTTCGATGTCAGTAACTTTCAGCAGCGGGGTAGAAATAAAGAAGCTGATTGAGAATATAATCTACCTGGTAACCACAAGGACAAGGCCTGAAATTCCTATCTTGAATGTCGAACTCCTCAACACACAGAGGGCTAATTTGGGGGAAAAGTAAAAGAAAATCCATTAGAAAGGGGGAAACAGTAACAAGGCAAGCAGGGATGAAGAGTGGGGAAAAGGAAACTTACCAGAACTCCTCTGTATCATCGATGAAAGTATCTTGCTGTACTCGAGACATGACGTACAATGCGAGGTTGATGAGGGCGGGTTTTGCCGTCGGAAGTGTAGAGTTTGAAAAAGGGAGGTGAAAGATGAGTAGGGCCCGAGAGTGTACAATATGAGAAAAGATAACGAAGCTTCCCCAAGAATATGAAGGGAGATTAAACGTTTGGAAACGGTGAAATCGCTAGTAAGTGATTGGGGTGGTAGTGGTGGTAGTGGCAGATGGAAGGAAGGTTGAAGGCTATCAGAGATGTTGCCGTTGAGAGAAGGCTTTGTCTTGGCTCAGTCCAAACCCTTGGGTCAGCCCAATCAAGTTTAGCTCATCGAATGACTAAGCGACACGCTACCGCTCATTAAGTTCAAGTCACGCCCATCTACTAGTACTGTACTCGCCAATCGAATGTCTCCGGAAATAGAAGGTCTCTCGGCGCCAAGCCAGTTGGTCATTCCGTACGCGAGAATCTCCTTCCCCACAGCGAATTCTCCAGTCACCATGAGCTATGTTAACTATACCGAATATCCCCTCCCCCTTAGCGCCAAGCCATTCCCTCTATTTCCGGATACCGTGAAAACTCTTGAAGTCCTGGAGCTTTTGTCTAAATCCGGGCAGAGCTAGCGGAGAGTGCTCTACGAATTAGCGAGTATGGCATCATGCATATTCGAGTACCGTAGATTCTTGCTGGCACGCTGCCCTTTCCAGGAAGCCAAAGGTTTCTCTGGTCAGGGGCCTCCAGCGAAAGATCTAATCTAGATAATCTGTTTCCACACCCCTGTGAGTTTCAAACCAACGAGTAAAAAACATCACAATTGACATCAAACTGTGATTCGAGCGCTGCCTTCTTCTTTGACTACGCACGGTAGGAATCCGTTTTCCATCTCCACTCAACCTCTTTTCCCTTTTCAACCCGCATCCGCATCCAATCAAGATGTCATTGCGGATCAATTCGTCCAGCGCTATCGTGCGGTCGCTTTCGGCGGGGGCTCGCTCCCCCGCTATCAGGGTTGCCCCCACCATTGCTGTGAGGACATGGTACTCCGGAGCCAAAAGACCGGACGGAACAGAACTTCCCAACATTCGGAAAGCTGAGAGACCTCGTGAGTATAAGCCATTTATCCAAAACAATGAATTCCACAAAATCCTAAACAAATCCCTGCAACAGCGATCGGACCTCTAAAGGCACCTACCGTGAACCCGTAAGTCTAAGAAAGCCCCCCCCCCAGTTCAAAATCCAAACCCAAACCCGAAGCCAAAACCAACCACCTTAACTCAACAGAGCCGACAAATACAAATCCACCTCCGAATCCCTCCACGCCTACGGCCGCTACCTAATCTCCGCCCTGCCAAAGTACATCCAACAATTCAGCATCTGGAAAGACGAGCTGACAATCTACATCGCGCCCTCGGCCATCCTACCCGTCTTCACCTTCCTCAAGAACCACACGGCGGCACAGTATACGCAAGTCAGCGATATAACAGCAGTAGACTACCCGACCCGCAGTAACCGCTTCGAGGTGGTCTACAACCTCCTCTCCATCCGTCACAACTCGCGCATCCGGGTCAAGACCTACGCGGACGAAGCCTCGCCCGTTCCCAGCATCACTGGGCTCTACGATGGTGCGAATTGGTATGAGAGGGAAGTGTATGATCTCTTTGGGGTGCTGTTCGTGGGCCATCCGGACTTGAGGAGGATCATGACCGATTATGGCTTCGATGGGCATCCGCTCAGGAAGGATTTCCCGCTCACGGGGTATACCGAGTTGAGGTATGATGAGGAGAAGAAGAGGATTGTAGTGGAGCCCCTGGAGGTGACGCAGGCGTTCAGGTATGGGTTTCTTGTCTCTCTAGGGCTCGGGGAGTGCTAACTTTGATATACAGGAACTTCCAGGGCGGTAGCAGTGTCTGGGAGCAAGTTGGGAGTGGGAGGGATGATAAGCCCGATTCGGTATGTCTCCCCTACCACCATTACCTCATTACCGGTGCATACACATGGCTAACGAGAATAGTTCAAACTCCCAACACCAAAACCAGAAGTGGTGCCAGAGAAGAAGAAATAAACTCCCAGCATATATTTCCTTCCCTCCCATCGTTTCATCTATCACTCGACCCCCCCCTTCCTCCAATTCCTTCTTGAGTAAACCAATCCTACAAATTACATCCACCCACTCACTCACTGTATGTAACCTACCAAACCAGTCTGCACAAATCTATCCCCCCACCAGCGAGCAAGCAAGCAAAGGGAAGTAAATTCCATAAAATCTAAAATTACACAACGCAACCCCACCATTGAAACAGAAAAAGATGATCGGAGGGGAGAAAAAACCAATTTTTCCAACACCCACTCCACACAACCCCAACGCCCATCAATCGATTGAACCAAAAACATGAAAACCCACCCATCCATGCTATCAAAACTAAAAAGGGAAAAAGGGAAAAAGAAAGAAGAAAAAATGCTACAAAGAAGCATACTACCAAACCACCCTAAAAATAAAAATAATAAAACCAAAAAAAAGGGGAAGAAAAGAAAAGAATTAAAAGAAAGAAAGAAGAAAAATACTACCAATTCCAAGTCCTATTAGCCGCCGTAAAAACCGGCGGCTTCCACTGAATCAATTCCGGATCCAGCGTTCTCTTACCCTTAATCTTCTGCTTCTCAATTTGCTTCTGCTTCTGGTTGAGGATGGCATCCGTGAGGCAGATGACGTGTTGACCTTTCTACAAAATCCCAAATTCCATTTCCAATTAGCCCCCCGCGCCCCAAACACATATAGATGGATAGAGAGAAAAGGGAATACATACGAAATATCTCAACATATTCAAATTCTGCAAGGTATGGATAACATCCTGGGTAGTCATGGCACTCATGCTCGCCAACTCGTCAATAGTAGTTTCCAACCCTTTATTATTAAGCAACAAGTCTACAATGGTATCCTGCCAGTACGCCCGATAACCGAGTAATCCCAAGTCCGACAGCGGTTTCTCCGGGGATCCCAGTTTTCCCTCGCGCTTGCTGAGCTCGTACGAGAAGGCTATGAGTAGTTTTCCGTACCCGTGGCGCTGGTATTGCGGGAGCGTGAGGATGCACGCGACGTTGTAGCCCTCGGCAGACTCCTTCTCCTTGGAGAAGTAGCCGATCATGTGGCAGCCGTATTCGTCTCTCGTCGTCATGATGTAGAAGAGGAAAGGATCGACGTCGTAGTATAGTGTCTTATGGTCCAGGAAGCACTTTGACAAGAGGCACAGATTGCGACACCAAGTGCGCTGACGCCGCCCGTCGATCTCGAAGAAAGAGACGGTGGAGTCGCGGTATATCTCGTTCCCCGGGGGGTGTAGAAGCGTGCACTTTGTTCGGTGACGTTGGAAGCGCTTCTCCTCGCCGAAATAGCTGAGGCAGAATTCGCAAATGAAGACTACCTCCTCCTCCGTGTATTCCACCGGGTACGGGGAGAAGTACCAGGGCTCTACCTCATACTTTCCGATCTGTAATTTTGATAAATTGCGCACGCGGGAGATCTCGTGCGCGGATTGTGTCATTGAACCGGAAGTCCTTAGTTTCTCGATCTCGTGCTCCTTCGAGAAGGTTTCCGGCGTCCCGCTCGTGCCATTCTGCTTTGCTGAAGCGGCGCGCGCGGCGGCGGCGGCTTTGGGGTCTGTCTCTGCGGGCTCCTCGTCGACTTCTTCATCTTCGGGGGTGCCCACGTCGCCGACGGTCTCAGATTGCACGACCAAGTCGTCGTCTGCGAGTGCAGAAGTGCGACTCTTCTTGTTGCTGCTCTTTTGCGCGAGTGTTGGTGTTCCGGGACCCAGACTGTCGCCTCTCCGTGGCCTCTTTTGCGCCCGGCCAGTCGCAGATGTTGGCGTCTCTCGGGGAGTCGAGGCCTTCGCTACCTTCTCCGGCTTCTTCGCGGGTCTATCCGGACGTGGCCATTCCACCTCCTTCGTCAAATCTAGACGTGTGGGTGGAACCCATTCGTCCAGGCGCTTATTGAACTCCTCGTAGTGCACGTAATAATGTGGTGTGCCCTTGCGCGTTTGTATCGACAGGATCTCGGCTAGGCGGTGTTCTTTTGAGTTATCATGATAGACATATAATTTCACACCGACGCTAGAAGGGGATATTAGCCTTGTTTGGTTTTCGAACCAGAAAAAAACGTTATTCTGGATGGGGGGTTAGGCATACCGTAGGGTTGCTATAGTAGCGATAGACTTTTCTCCAGTTTGCACGTCGGGCGTGCCGGCTTCGGTGCTGGTATCGCGTGTAGGCATGGTTTTGGTGATTCCGAATCGATTCCGGGCGGTTTTTGCTTGTCCAGATAGGTAGTGCTTGAGATATTCCTTTCAAAAGGAGAGGAGGCGGACGCGTTGATGATGAGGTGACGTTGGGATTCTGACACGTGATTGAGCCCTGTTTCAGGGCTCTCCTGATCTGATAAGATAGGATTACCCTCTTGAAACCGTTGGATCAGCCAAAATACACCAAAAAAAAATAGAAATCTAGAAATCTCAATTGATGGCACAACACTAAGAAGAGGGCATTCAGAAGGGCAGGAGATATTTCTGATAGCACGTCATTCCAGATTTTCCTGTTTTTGAGCTGAATTCAGAAGTTTTATTTTGTCGGATGAGGATTTGTGCAAATTTCAGACAAACTGATTCACTTCTGCGTCTGATCCACTTCCTGGTCACGTACGTTCTCCTTCCCCCCCCTTAGTTTCTGCTTAGAATTGGTATCTGCTCCCCAGCAAAAATTGTGAGGTTCACTCTCAGAAACTTTCAATGTTCACCTTATCACCCAGAGCCAAACAACTCAAGATAATACAATACCCCGCCCGCAGAAAGCCCAGGTGACTCAATGATATAATACCCGTATCTACAAAACAGCCCCTCACTAAACATCACTCGTTGATATAATGATATTCCACATCACACCCATCATACTGGCTTTCCCGTGCTAGAAACTCACATTAAATCGATTCCCCTCCAAAAATCCCTAAAGAAAAAAGAGAGAATTCTTCCCAACAGATAATGCCCCTGAACTTGAATCGGTCGAGCGAACAAACCACCTATCCAACAAACGCTTACCTAACTGTTACTAATGGTCGACCCCCATGCGCCACCAATGAGACATTAAAAAGCACCTTAAGGCCTAACACCGATGATTGTATAAAGCTACCAACGTCCCCGCTGACTACAAACTGCCTAGCAACTTCCCGACTTTCTCAGGTCTCTACGCGCGCGAGTCGAACAGACCCGGTTACTCGTTCGACAGGGTGGAGATCACCACGGCAGATAAACGGAAGGGACAACAGACAGATACAACACCACTCCTCATTCATAATTAATTTTACCCATATTACGCAAATATATTCCCAACCAGCTTCAAAGAGCGCTAATTTTCAACAAAAAAGAAAGGAAAAGGAATGAGAGGGAATCATTACTCAAGAAATATTTAAGAAGAGAAGAGGAATGAAATATGAAGAGAAGGAACCTTGGTGGGAAAGCAAAAAAAAAAAAGGGAAAGCTAAATGACGAGTCCTAAATCCAATACCCTAATCCAAGAGTTATCGCACCAAACTATTTCTGCTCAACAGCCGGAGCCGGAGCGGCAGCGGCGTAACCAGGAGCGACAGTCTCCACGTTTGACGACTCGCCAACAACAGGTACCGTTTCAGTCTTGGATGCCTCTGCCTCCTCCTTCGTCCCGGCCTCAAGTTCGGTAGCCGTCGACGGGCCCGCGTCAAGTACAGGCGGGTATTGTTCAACTCCGGCAGTTGCCCCTGTAGGTGCGTTTACTTTAGGGAGTGTTCGGATTAGCCCTCGCACTGCGCGTTATCAAGCAGAGTAGGGCAAAACACGACATACCTTCAGTAGTAGCGGTGGGTTCGGTGGGCGGTGGAGCAGCAGCGACGGGGACAGTGGCAGCACCTGCAGCAGCAACGGGAGCTGCAGCTGGTGGAGGAGCGGTGGTACCCTCAGATTGTGTCGCGGCATCGGTCTTCTTCTCCTTCTTCTTACGACCCAAGATCGAGCGGCCAAATTTCTTGAGAAGGCCTAGAGCATTTGGGGGCTGTCGTCCATCACCATTGGGTTAGCCGCGCGTCCTTCGAACACAACTCCAAGGAATAACAGAAGGAAGCAAACTTACAACACCAGGCATTGTGAAGAATGATTAAAAGAAATAACTTTTGAAAAAAAGAATAAGGAGAGTTGGTATTCGCGGCTGGGCAAACGGTGAAGATATGAGAAGGCGGAAGAGAAGGAGTGGAAGAAGATTAGAGGAAGGAAGAGAAGGGAAAGGAAAGGGAAAGGGAAGGAAGGGGAAGATGAGGAAGAAGGAAACGGGGGAACACAGAAAATCTGGGCGGATAGAAATTGCGAATACCAAGACAGAACGGACAGATAGACAGAGCGGCGAAAAGGCTAACCAAAAGGCAGAAAGAGCAAAAAAAAAATTAGGCAGAGGTCTTTTTTAAATAAGGGCCCCCAAGGACTATCTACAGTTAAATAAGCCCTGACACGAGCCCAACCCAATCCCAAACCTATCACGACCACCAGCGCGGCCGAGTTGAAGCTGGAGACTTTGTATAGGAATTACCACCTTAGCTGTCCAACCTCAACCCGGCCACACAAGTACTGGGGGGTGTTTGGTGAACAGAAGTTAGCTCATGGAGGTGCGAGGGTAGCTCTGATTGGTTCGAATCAGGGAACGGGGCACCAAATTAATTACCTAAGCTCAACAAGCTTTGATCATTTCAATTTTACCGGGACGGAGCAAGTCCAGCTTTAGGGAAAAGAAAAGGAAGCAGAGAAAACGAGCTTGTTGTCCGTGCAAAGGCCTTATGAAATAAACCCTCCGCTTTGCAAGTACCGGGGAGATCTTTTGGTGCAAGACAGGGATTATTTAGCGGGTTAACCTAAATTAACTGTTCACGGGTACATATATTGTACTTGTCCCAGGCCAGAAGTGACCGAAAATTGGGGGTTAAACGCCACTTTGGGTAATTCTCACCCAGATCGCCCCAGTTAACAGCCCAAACAGGCCTCCAGACTATGTCTTATCTGTGAAATATCCCGGAAAGATCCTTGCAATATCCCTATTCTACCCCTGTATTATCCCTGTTTTTCCACTAAATTTTCGGTCACTTGTTGCCTGGGACAAGTACTTGTACACGTGCTTGTAAAATTAGCAAAATCTAAAACGAAAGAGAGAGAAAATAAATGGAAAATAAATGAAATACCAACGATATCACAAGTACAAGTACAAGTATGCATGAAACGCGTGTCCAGACAGCATGAAACCATTGAGGGACGATCGACTACCACACATTTCCACAATCTCATATTATCACAAATTCAAAGGAAACAAATTCCTGAACAGGGATCTCAGGTAAGCTACCGTAGGTCGGTCCCATACAAGCAGGCAGGATGGGTTTTATTTTATTTTTTCTTTCCCCCAACCAGCTTTCACAGTGAGAAAAGTAAAGAAAGTAGCGAGCAACTTCAAACCTCGGTACTTGCTGTGCTGGTCAGGTCTGGGCGGAATTCTTCCCGGGAATTTGATGTCGTAGGAGCTTGTTGCAATTGTTTCCTTCCTTCCTATCATATTGGTGCAGCGCACCATAGCACCATTTTACTTGTGATACTATCCACAACGAACAGGGCCCCCCATCTCCTGGCGTAAAACGGGAATCATCATACATAATGCTAGGGTACGTGGAGCCTGAGCTTTCCCATCTCATGTTCCAGATTGTTCATCAGGAGCGATGGACAGCTGGGTACTGGACTCGAGTGCAGGGGAGTGACTGTGGGGCTTCCCCAGAAATTCGGGGTCTGTGAAAAGTGCGCGGTTAAACTGCCGGATGTGTCGGTGAGAGCATGACAGTTCTAGAATACCAGTACTAGTACCATAACGGGTGGGAGTTCCCTCCCGAATATTTGTCTGGGGGCTGGGATGGGGCGGCATGCTCAATCTGGTATCACGGGACAGTGAATAGAGCCTCACATGTGATTTGGATCCTTCCTTTCGGAGGTGTCAATGGATGTCACCACTAGAGAAATAATACACCAAAGGCTAATCCAGAATTTAGATAGAGCGTATAAATTGAGATAGCACATTTCTACAAACGTATTGCGACATCTGGAAGGATTGGATGATAAACGCAACATCATTTTAAGTAGGCCGATGTGAATTCAGTAATGAGAGGAGCAGCTTTATGGCACCCGCGATAGGCTGTTTAGTGGGCAAAATATCAGGAATTATACCGACCTCGACCCATTGTGACCTTACCAAACCAATTCGCTTACGTTCGCGAACCACCGGACACCGCTATGAGAAGGGAGGTACCGGAAAATGTTCAAAGTAGGCTCCCCGGTAATAGCTGTCAAAGTTGCATTGCAATATCACATCTTAATCAGCGTCATCCTCAAATCAAATGGCTTGAAATGAAAGAGAAATTGAATAGGGTATGGGTATGGGGAACGTTTTGAGAAAACAGCGCTATCCAGTCTCGATCATCCGGTGTGATACCAGGGCCATGTCTCGTCTATGCCTTCTCAAAGCCCCATTGAAGCAGGAAAACTGAAACCAAATCTCACTGTCCCATCTTAGCAACAGATCTGATAAATGTGACGTGAAAATGAATGAGAAAAAAAGATAATGAAAAACCAGTTACAAACTCCGAAGAAATGTAAGAGACTGTAGGCTTGCTGTACAAACTGCCTCCTGAACTTCCCAGATAGAAAAAAAGGCCGATGTTCGTTAGTCATCTTTTGTTGTTTATTTAGAAAAAACTTTTGCTTCGATTGGATAGATGTAGGATTATGGTCGAAGAGGAAAAAAAGCATCCGTCAGCTTGAGGCGGTCGATAGAGTAAAACTCCAAAACGAGAAAAGGCAGGAGGGGTGGGATAATAATCCCCAAAAGATACTCCCGCTCTCAAAAGCCTAGTCTTCTTCCTCTCCCTGATGATATACGTGTTTCCCTCTAGCGACATCCTTCCTCATAGGCTGTCCGGACCCCGTGAAACCAACTGCAGAAGAAAAGTTAGCCAGTAATTCTCATAATTCTCATAATACGCATTTGGAGGGAACGGTGGCCAAATATAAAACGTCTACGAACCTCGACCATGGACACCCTCCGGAGTTCTAAACATGCTACTCTCGCCTATCTTTTTGGCCTTCCCAGTCTTGCCCTTTACACCCTTAGAAGCAAAGTCCTGCCACTTCTTTTTGCCCTCCTCGAGCACCTTCTTTTGTGCAATTTTCCGCCCGGTTTTCGGGATTTTCGACGGGCCATCAGCAGCTTTACTGGATTCTCGCTTGCTCGCCTCTGCCAATTCAGTATTTATAGTAGCAGGCTGTGAGATAATGGCGCTGTTAGAGATAGCAGAAGTAGTGGGGGTAGATGAAGCAGAAGAGGGACCGATGTTATTTCCATTGCTGTGAACAGGTGAATTATCGAGTTTACGCTTCTTGCTAGCAAAATTTGAAGCTGGCTTGATATGCTGTGCATGTAGAGTCTCTGTAGCGTTGTATTGCGTAAATTTGACGATGTAGACTGGGTTTTGTTGTGATCCCATCACCGAAGTAATCCTGGCTGGATAAAGCTGGTTATCACCGCTCGTCCATCTCGCGAGGACGTTGTCACCAACTGCAGAAATACTATTACTTCCCACTCCTGCACCTCCTACCTCATTCGAAGTACTGGGCGAATCCCGTTTATTGTTGTGATTGGTGTGATTACGATTGTGGTGGGAGGGAGGAGGAGGGGACGGGGCTCGGCCGGCTTGTTCAGCGAGAACGGATTCTGTCAGTGCGATAACCTCCTTCAGTTCCGTGACCAGGCCTACCAGCTCTGGGTTTTCGGGATCTGCTTTAAGCGCAGCTTCAACAGACTCAAGCTATAACAAGAGGCAGTGGAGGCGTTAGTCAACATTAATGGATAAACCGGTGAAGAGGGGAAGGGGCAAGGGATGGGAAGGCTTACCTGTAATTTGTATTCTTTCAGTTCCGCTTCCATAACTCTACTTCGGATTGGAAAATATCGGGGGGGATGTATCGGATAAGGTGGACAGTGCGAGGGAATAATTTCGCCTGGATGGTCGGGGCGTGCAGGTTGATGATTGAATGGCGAAGGAGGTAGTTGGCGATGGCCCAGAAAAGCTTTGTGGTCTTGGCACCGCCATTTCTATTCCATTTTTTAATTGCCCTCCTTACTCAGCAGAAAAACAAAAATGCCGAATTCTAGCTCGCTTCGGAGTCGACCTCCTCGAGCACAGTGCCGGGGCACTTCCGACTGCGCCAAGGGTATTCTGATATTGATCTAAGGCAGTGATGGATAAACCTGCGAGGTTACTTTGCCAGTTGGTTAATACCTGCACGAATGATCAAGAGATCTTGTGCCCTCTGCTATCCAGAATCCAAATGGCAGCATATTTGTTAGTCGCTCTTGGCACACCTCGCTAGTAATAATACTAATTACAAGTATCATACCTACGGTAGGTGGCCAGAATTTGTGCCATGGCACAGCCCTTCAAATCAATGTGCCCGGCGGATGCTTCCCGTAGTTAGTTACGAATATATTATATTAACCCGGCACGGCACTATATAGTGCTTAGGTAATACATGTATAAATAAAATGACTTTTTAAGAAGAAAAAATAAAGAAACTCTCTACAAGCCCAATTAATATTGAATATCCCGCATTTCCCATCCTTCTAAGTTCCCACTGTGCTGAAGAACGTGAATATTTGCTTCCTCAATAACAGAAACCAGCCCACAACAATTGAATTGTACCAGGTAGTGCCATTAGTTATCTCACCACACTCTGGCATTTCGTAGTGCCAACAAACCTAACCTACCGTATTGAATCTCTAAGGAAGTAAGATGAGTTCCTTTTGTCATTTTTATGTCCAAAGTGCGTACCGCGCAGTACCGCTCTTATAATAAAAGCAATGCGCATCTTGCACAACCTTTCTGTCGCATGCATCAAGATGCAGAACCTGCCTAGTGCCATACCAATTATTTACTTAGTAATAAGCCCCTCACCAGCTATCATTCCATCCTCACCGCCCTCCCAATCCTTCCCGTACCGCGCTTCTTCTTTACTCCCCTCGCCCTTTTCTTTTCTTTTAACTTCCCTCTTCCCCCGAATTGACCACTGGCAAGCACACCACATTTTAGATTACCGCTTCCCAGTCACTCCTCTGCCCAGCGCCTAACCTTGCTAAAAAAAAAACCCGTCGATACCCTCTAAAACACGATTCATCCTCTCGACAGTCCTCGGTGACGTTCCGTATTGGGCCCTCATCCCTTCGAGAACTTCAGTATGGAGGATGTGAAAATTTGCCGCGATATGCTCCTCGGTCGCCTCCCATGGAATCTCGTCCGGGAGGCTTGAAGGGGGGGGGTGTCTATAGCAAGGGAGGGCGAGGTGATCGGGGGCGCGGGGGGAACTTCTCCTTCCGTCAATTTACCAGGGAACCAGTTAGTAGATTTCGAAAGAAACCAGTGATTTCCACCCGCCGGAGCATCCTCGTAAATGCCAAGGTGTGCAAAAGTATCGAGGTGTTGACGGTCGGGAGAAAGGAGAAGGGGGAGAAATGGAGGGGTTGCAATTGAAATTTCCCCCTCGACATGAATTGATTTTAAGATGACCCGCGTTGATAGGTGGTGGGGTGGACAGGGGCCGTCCGATAAAAGCAACCTTATCTCAACAACCCTTGCAATAGTAATATATGCAGAAAAATGAACCAGGGAAATGAGCTGGAAAAATGAGCTGGGGAAATGAGACGGGAAAAATGTTATTTTGTGGTTGCCAGTAGATGGCAGAGCTGTGGGGTTGTGAAGGTTGAGGGCTGTGAAGGTACTAGCAGACCCTCATTGTGACTGCTTCTAGCACGGTATAAAAGAGTACGGTACCAAGAGCTTCACAGCCCATGGCTATCGATTCCACTACCTTAGGCGCTATCGAGAGAGAGAGAGAGAGGTGGTTTCTAGCACCTTCTCCGCAGACTCGAGTAGACAACAACGACAATTAGCTCCTCCTCGACGAGAGGGGGGACATCCCCAGAGTTCCGATCACGATGCCCGAACACCGCTCTCGTAAGCCGCACGAAACGAGCATGAAGGAGCCGTAAGGATACTGCTGGAACAGAATGATGTCGATCCCAACACAGCTGACCTATATGGCCAAACACCACTCTCTCGGGCTGCCCTGTATGGGCATGAGGGCATTGTGAGGATACTGATGGAACGGGGTGACGTCAACCTCAACCCAGCTGACGAATATGGCCGAACGCCGCTTTCTCGGGCTGCACGGTTTGGGCATGAGGGCATTATGAGGATGCTGATGGAACGGGGCGACGTTAACCTCAAAACAGCTGCCCAAGATACCCGAACACCGCTCTCGTGGGCCGCAGGGAACGGGCATGAAGGAGCCGTGAGGGTACTGCTGGAACAGAATGATATCGATCCCAACACGGCTAGCCAGTATGGCCGAACACCCCTCTGGTGGGCTGCGCGGTATGGACGCAAGGGAGTAGTAAGGATCTTACTAGAACGGAACGACGTTAACCCCGCAATATGTGACGAAGATGGCCAAAGCCCTCTCTCCCCAGCTGTGCAGTTTGGGGATGAGGAGACCGTGGAGATTCTACTAGAACACAACGACCACTATCCCTATAGAGCTGACAAACAGGGGCGTACGCCGTTAACGTGGGCCGTGGCACTCAAGCGTTGGAGGGTTGCCTTATTGCTACATCTCAAGGAGTGTTTCCAGGTACGCAGCAGCAAGCATGCTACCAACAGAGCCAATAAATGTAATCCCATCTCATAGTTGATAGGGTACGATAGTTCATTTGGGGCGCGGCCAGCAGAAGGGTTGCGACTGTTGTTTTGTGGGCTCTTCCTGTTGTGCTTGTTTTTCCTGTTCGGGAGTTGAGTGTGCTCACTACGGTATGATGCTATCTCTATTTATCCCCTAGTCCACTGAGACACGAGCAAAATCTCTCTCATGCATTGGCGTTGAAGCTAGTTGCTTGGCATCCGAGTGATATCAAAAGTATGCATGTGTGGCGCATGGGAATAGCTTCACGACATTTTTGTATTTTTTGGTGAGGTTTGCGTATGCTTTTACGGAATAGAGAAGTGGACGATTTAACTAGCATTCCTTCTGTTATTTAAGGGAAGTGAGAACACCTCTGACAAAAAAAACAAGCAGTGTGGGATTTTTCTTCAGTTGAAAGAAACCGTCCCATCAGTCTTCATCCTTCGCCATTTCGTGACTTGGGTACTGGTAGGCGGGTCAGTCACGGCTATCAAGGAATCGTCCATCAACCCCAATTGTCAGTCCCCGCTTTCTTTCGTTTTCTCCCGCAGACTGCCCTCACCGGAAGCTCTGCCATCACAATTGCCAATACCCGCAAAAAGACGCCTGACGGGGGAAGACCCGCAACACATGCTTACATCTACAACGAATGCTCATATGCACAGTACAGACATGAATTTAGAAAGATATTGCACCGACAATCAATAATCTATCATACCATAATTTCAAAAATAGCTTGGACAAACCCTAATTCCCAATACGGTAATCTCAAGCAATTTAGAACTATCCTCATACCGCATAATCTGAAAAATACTCCGAGCTTAAATATTTGTGAAAATCCTACCTCTAAGGGCTACTCTGAACTGGTGTGTGCGAAAACTTTATGCCAGACTACAACGTAAGTTAGTTGGTTGTATAGTAGGATAAGCCTCATTTTGATACTGAACAAATGTTCGCTGGATATCCTACCTTACCTGGCAATCGCAACATCCCTTCTTCTTCAAGCGTAGGCTGACGATAATAAAACGATCCAAGTTCCAGAAAAGCATTTCTTTCGGTCACCGTTTACAATATAACTTAGACCTTTTGGAGTCTTATTTCGTCATTTGTTTCTTGATAGCCGCCTTTCGCTAAAACAACAAACACTTTTTATTCACTTCCCGGATCTGTGGCCCATTGGGCACTGTCGAGGCTTCAGCAGCTATTGCCACGCCAAATCTGCTCCCACGATTGTCACATCCTCCTTCGACTTCTCCATCGCCTTTCGCTCTCCCCATACCTTCAACAACAGCAGCTCTATGTTTAATATGCCCCCCCGTCAAATTTCCTGCCGTCCGCTTCAGTTAGTATCGTACTTTCGCCCTACTCGTTACCAATGGTCGGGACGTATGTGGCGTTCGTTTCCCTTTCGTCAAGATGCCAAGCCACACCCCCGTGAATGGTTCCGATACCTGACGTCTCGTTAGTGTCGTAAAAGTTTAAGCCCGGAAGATGTTTTCGCGCAAGATGGGAATTATTTTGCCGGTTAACCTTAATTAACTTTTCACAAACTTTATCTCTGACGCTTGCTTATGCGCAATCCGATACTTGAGTACTTGTACCAGTAGTGGATTCAACGAGTTTTTATGGTGTCGGTGCCTGTGCCGGTATGGATGTCGGTCACTTTATTGATCCGGCTCCGCACCCTTCTTAATGCCTTGTATCATACTACCGGTACGGCAGTCCTCGGGCGTGCCCTAGGATAGATCGGCGGCAAGTTGCCGGTGCGCGGATTTGCTACGGTATGTGTGTCGTTTAGAGCGTTCAGTCAATGCGATAATTTTCAGCTGTAGCACCTCCGCATTATACCCGGATATGCAATAGTAGTCAGATGTTTCGGGTACCGTACTCGTACTCAAGTATAGGCATGATACCGGTATACAACGATGAGGTCATGGTATCAAGGCTACATGACCAAAGACAAGATGATTAAGGTTGAGTAATTTCTGTGCTAATATGGTATGTACGGAGCAGTCAGCAGAAACCATAAAGGTGCTGGTGCTGCAGAACGCCAGTGCAAAAGACAGGTCTGGGGCTCAGCACCGCATCGTAGTGCACACAACGGGAAAATCACCAGTACAGTTACTCGAGCACTACCGGTACTTGGATGGGCAAGATGTTGACCAAGCTCACGCAGGTTACCACCTATCTTCCTCTAAAGAGATACGCAGGCATAGGAGCAGGAGTCTTGACGAGAGAATGTTCTAAAGCATGACAGCGGCAACATATCGATTCACATCGAGATACAGTACCGGTAGCTATCTTTCTTGCAGCGGGGGTACCTTTTATAAAACTTTCGCGTAGGAGGAAATGCCGAACGACGGTAAATCGGCCACCGTGCCATACTAACACTCTAGGACAAGGTTCACTAGGGTATCGACATCTCATGGACATGTCTACTTTGATGGAGAGGCTACAGTAAGATGCGATATCGATACCAGGCTAGAACATTACTGCAGCACGGTCTTGAGGTAAGCCTCTATTTTTATTTTCCCTTAAATGTTTAGTCTTTCTTGGTCGAGGCTCCATTTGCGCACACACTGAGGACGCAACAAATGACAAGGGCCCATGATACGAGAATACGGTAATGCGAAGGGTCGGCGAGTGGGGGAATCATGCCCTGGGAGCCGTTTCATCGCAGGCAGAGATTGGTGCAGCCAGTAAAAATGTCACAAACAGATCGATGGTACATACCCCACCAATGTGTGGAGGCATTGCGAGTTTGCCCAAGGTCTCACTCACAAAAGATGTGCATTTGTAAGCTAGGCTGAGCTCGTTAGAGCGGGTGGTGGGCATGGGCGGACAAAGAAACGGAAAGAAAGGCAGCCCCGGAGTTAAACGGAGGACAGATAATTTCTCCGTTGCTCGCTGCGATGTATTGGTACTGCACAGTGTAACGAGGGTGTTCCATCCTGTACTCGTCCGGTGTTGGAGTTGCACCGCTACCGCATCACAGAGGCGAGAGTGAGAGCAGAAAGAGATCGGGAACTGGCCACTGTTCGGCACCCTGTTGCCATCCTCACCCTCAACTCGGCGCAGTGCAGACATCTCTACAGGCACAGATACTTGCACAGTATTCGCATCACAGGGAAGGCTGCCATAAGTGATAAGCTCCATCACCGCATCGGAAAGCATATCCCATAGCTCTGCATTTTGTTCCAAACTTACTGTATTCGCTGTCCCATCTCCAAGAAATACTGCCCTCTGCATTCAAGCAGCGCGAAATCTAGCTACCACCTCTAACTTTTACAACCCCCCACCACTACAATTTTAACATTCTGCGATGCAAGTACTGGTACCATAACACATGCAGGTTTGTGAGTTCCGAATACCGAAGTTCTTGCCTCATCTTTTTCATTTTTCATTTTTTTTTGCTGCTATGAGTACTTGTAGTGCTTCCCCATCTTAACAACGGCTAATTCCTCCATTCTATTCATCCCCACCACCATCTCGCCCCCAAGGAGTCCTTCCTTCCCACTCCTTCAAACCTCCCATACCATACACATAGGTCTACCCTATCACATACGTTTCCATTTCCGTTCTCACCATCCTCGCCCACCACTGCATCTTTGAAAGCTGCAGCCTGTTGCCGGAACCAGTAGCGGAACCCATTCCCACTTCCCGTTTCCTCTACGTCGGCACCGTCTTCATCCGTTGGCAGCTCTCTCTACTCGAGGACTGCCTCTTTTCTCTGTTTCCCACCGGGTTAGACTGAAAGTGAGTTTGGTGTGTGTGTGATAGAAGCCCCAGATTTCCTGCCAACCCGCGCTTCCTTCATCCCACTCCCCCCGAAAGCTCTCCGCGCTCGGTCTCTCGCCCCTCTTCACACACCTTTCCCCCTCCCTCCATCCAACACCCTTTACCCCCCCGCCCTTGTCCTCGTCATCCTCATTCTCGCCCCTGCACCTTAGGCTCTCCCAATCTTTCTCGTCCCCCAAATTCCCCAAACCCTCAAGCGACCTTTGCTGGAAATCAACCGCCACCGGACCTCTTGCCACCATCGCCAAAGGAGTTCATTTTTGAATCCCGCAAACCCCTTAGCTTGCCCTCAGCCAGGTGGTAATCCTTTCCGTTACACGTAACCTTCATCTCCTATTCTCGCGGCTTTCTACGGTTACTATCTCAAAGGTGTCGTCATCATCTATATTCGCAGATTCAAAAACAATAAGAAAATAAGGTTCTCTGAGTCAGGCATTCTACCAAGGCCTCTTTATACTTCAACCCTCACCGAGTTTGTTAGTTGAAGCTCATTTTTTTCCTTTAAAAAAAAAGGGTTCTTGATAACCACGGCAAGGAATCCAGAGCCTTTTAACGATCGAATCGTTCCATAATATCTCGGCGGTTACTGCGCTTGGCTTGGCTTCGCTCGGCCACACACACTTCAACTTTATCGCTTTGATTTTTGGTAACATCAGGAGCCTAGAGCCCGAATCAGTTGATTCAGATTCCGGAGGATTATACCGGCCACATTTGTGCCGAACGACAAGAAGAAGAGCTGTCTAGCTTCAAGCGAGTTACAATTTGGACATGACTACGGCAGCACCGGATAGTCTTTACCTTTCCCCGGACCAGCAGGATCTCTTGCTCGCCGCGCTTACGTCTAATTCTTCATCTTCCCCAATGTTCAACACACCTTCTCTATCCCATCATATCTCCCAAACCATTTCCTCGAATCGCCGCTCACTGCCACCACAATCACATGACACCCCGGACTCAATGGGCTCACAATATGGGAATGGGACCCCGCCTCCAACAGCGGCCCTAACTGGCAGTTTCTCGGATGGCACACCGCTAATGGGGGAATTAGATTACCAAGATTGGGGCGAGGATTTAGATGTTGATAATTGGGACTATGATTTGGGACTTTCAGGCGGTGATGCCGACAAAAATATGGATGGCTACGCTGGGACTCCGGCCTCGGCGTCAAATAGTGCTGGTGAAAAGGATGGTGAAAAAAGGAAAAATCCACCTGAGGCTGACGATGGGAGCCCAAGTGCTGACCCACATGACGCTGAACCAAAAAGGAGAGGTGGGTTTGTCCATTTTCTACTCCTTCCCCGCCCGTTGCACTGTACAAGCTTGCATTTCATAAATACATACCATATAAATTCATCAGTCATCTATCCCTATCGTTTCAATGACGTTGCGCCATCTCATGACTTCAATCGTTCTTCTCTTTCATTGTGATGCCTAATTGGGCAAGCCTTAATTTCCTTCCCATTTGTCCTAAGCATATCCCTAGCCCGATTGGAAATGAGCTTGGGCTCATTGGCTATTATCAGGTCGATCTGATGAAGTCTGAGGCTAATGGTTGGGTTAATTCCTAGAAACAGATGACAAGACAGCAAAGAAGCCTGGTCGTAAGCCGCTAACGTCAGAGCCGACTTCAAAGCGCAAAGCACAAAATAGAGCAGCTCAAAGGGCCTTCAGAGAGCGAAAAGAAAAACACCTCAAAGACCTTGAGCAAAAGGTGGCAGATCTGGAGAAGGCATCGGAATCGACCAACCATGAAAACAGCCTTTTGCGTGCGCAGGTAGAGAGGCTACAGATCGAGCTCAGGGAGTACCGGCGACGAATGCATACCGCGGGACAAAGTGGGTCGCCACCGCTTGGTGGTGCATCGAATTTTCTTGGTAAAAATAGTGCCGCTGGCACCGGTGGTTTCCAGTTTGAATTCCCATTGTTTGGTAATGGCCTCTTCCTTCGAAATGCGGAGAACAATTCTGGGTTGAAGTCGGGCGCGTTGTTCGACCGATTGAATGCCGCTGGAGGGACGCTAGCTGCGTCCGAGGAACTTAAGAAATCAGTTACCAATACTAATAATGGTGAGGACTGTTGAGTTATCGCTGGTCTGATGGTTGGCGTTGCCGTTTTTGGGAGCATGGACTAATCAGATATCTCAGCCGCAGCCTTTAACCAGAATCAGAACTATGATTTATCGTCAAGCTTGCAGAATACCCCCCGCCTGAACGGTGGTCTGAACTATGCTTCTTCTCCATCTGCGTCATCAGTATCGCAGCATGGTCCCGGCTCATCGGCCGGAACTAGCCCTGAACCAACGAACAGTACGGTCGAGGGCACAATCACCACAGCACCTAATGGCGACAAATACATCTGTAAGAGTGGCTCGTTAGACGGTGAGACCGAAACAACATTCTGTGAGAAATTGAGTATGGCCTGCGGAAACCCACATAACCCAATTCCAAAAGCCGCCCAACTAAATAGCTCCTCATCGTCATCAACCACTACCACCACAAATACCAACAACAACACCTCTACAAATACATCCCTCGACTGGCTGACACAGCAAAACGGCGGCAACTTCGACCCGGTCCTCTTCAATGACTACCGCGAGCCTGTCAACGATATAAACAGTGGAATTAACATGTCCTTCTTCGATGACGCCTTTGCAATACCCCAAACATTCAGTGCGGGCCTCAGTTCACCCTTAGACCTCGCGCAAACACCCAAGAAGTTGGATCTTCTCGCGGAAATTGACCAGATCAACGACGCGGACCCAGATGAGGAAGAAGAGGAGGTCGTGCCGGCAGACGACCCCAAGCAAATGCTCTCTTGTAATAAAATATGGTACGTTCCTCTCCCTTCCCCACATCGGGAAACCAACAACGCTGCGGTGTGGAGCTAAGACTAAAGCAAGGGGTGGAAGTAGGGATCGCATAAGCAATCACCCAAGATTCGTAAGTGGGGAGTTGGATATGGACGGGCTTTGCTCCGAGCTTAGGAGTAAGGCGAAGTGCTCCGAGACGGGCGTGGTGGTTGCGGAGACGGATGTGCAAGAGGTATTGACGAAGGCTGGAGTTGCGCACAAGGATATTTTGGGGTGATCATGGTCATTAGTTTGCGCATGCTGGGCCGGGGTTTTTGTTTTCTATTCTTTTGTGTGATATGATATGGTAGTTTTGATTGATTGATTTGTTGATTTCTTGACTTTTCGTACCTTCTACTCCTTTGGTTTTGCATATTCTTTCCCCTTGGCGAGTGCATGGGATCCGCAAATGAAAATGATTTTTTTTGTTACTGTTCTTCGGTCCGCTTGGCTATTTCTCTTCTAGGCTGATGGATAGCTGGATGGGTCATGAACTGCCCAAACACAGAGGAACATGGTACCATAATGGGTGGGTCGGGGCTGTTGGACAGCGGTCGATTCCAATGATCGTATTAACTCATGCGATTCGTTATCATTATTAGGTCACTAATCCCGAGATTCAGAGACAAAAGTTGAGAATGATTTGGTTCTTTCCTGAAACGGCATAGCCTAAGTCACCCCGCTGTTCACAAACGTCACCCCGTTACTGCAAGTACTGGTAGCGAGGTGTTTTAGACAACAGTGAAATTCTCTATATAAATAACCAGCCCAGCCAGCCCCTCCAAGTCTGAGCACCATCTCCTCTAGATACTAGCACACTACCACCACCCTAAACATTTAAAGCTCGCCTTCAAATCATCTCCCCGGGTCGCTATCGTAAGAACATGAACAATAGGACGCCGTATGCTAGAAAGTCTAAAGTTTACCATAATCCTCTGAAAAAAGGGCGAAAAACAAGTCAAGTTTAAAAACAAAAACTCCAGACCTTATCGTACTAGGGGAGGCAACTCCAACGTAATATCATACTTGTACAGTAGTATATGGACTAATTATTTAATTTCTTATCATAGTCTAAATATGACCATCATTTCCTCCTCCTGTATATACTTGGATTCTGATCGCTTATTCGGAATCCGGTTCCTAAAGTACTAGGACAAAGCTATTCGTCCGATCGGCGGCAACCGGGCAACCCCTCAAAAAACCCCACCTCAGCAATCAACCACCCCTCAACAACCATGCCTCCAGAAAAGACTGGCAATCTCACAGAGTTTGAGAAAGGGCAAATTGTTGCCTTGAAAGAAAAAACTCTCTCTTTTTCTGAAATTGGAAAGATCTTAAGTCGTCCCAAGAGTACTGTTCTAAGTTTCTACAACCAGTTCCAAAAGAGGGGTGATGTGAAAAACCTCCCCATGCCTGGAACACACAAAATTATCGATACCAAGACCCATCGCCGCCTAGTCAGAGAGTCTAAGAAGGCACGCCGCATCCCCTTATCAGAATTGTGCAATGAGGTTGCACCACATGCCTCAGTCAAGACCATCAAGCGAGCTTTAGCATCAGTCAACATCAAGAAGTAGAGAGCCAGGAAAAGAGCATTTCTGAAAGATGAGCAGGCTGTCAAGAGGCTAGCTTGGGCCAAGAAGTATAAGGATTGGACACAGGAGGACTTTCAGGGGGTCATCTTTAGTGATGAATGTATGGTTGAAAAGTCCAAAGATCCTAAGGGTATTTGGGTGTTCAGAACACCTGAGGAAAAGTGGCATAAAGACTGCATTCATGGGATTAGAAAAGGACCTGGGATAAAGTTGATGGTATGGGCTTGTATTTGGGGTAAAAACTAGGGTCCTCTGATTCCTATTTTTGACAAGAGTGTGAATAGATTTGTATATATTGGAGATTTGGAGGATGGCTTAGTTGATGTCTGGCAGGAGGTGGAGGACACAGTTGGGGATCTTATCTTTCAGCAGGATGGTGCAAAGATACATACTGCAAGAGATACCATGGCTTAGTTTGCAGGAAACAACATACAGGTTATTGAATGGCCACCCAATTTCCCAGACCTCAATCCTATTGAGCACTGTTGGAAGAGGTTGGAGGAAAAGCTACACCGCGCTTTCCCAACATTCACAAGACTAAGGGGGGGCCAGATACTGTTAGAAGATGTCTAGCAGAAGCTCTTGTTGTGGTTTGGACTCAGGATATTGAAGGGGATTTTTTGGAAAGTCTGTGGGAGTCTATGCCTAGGAGAGTGGCTGCTGTTCTAGATGCAAAGGGATGCATCAGCAAAATGTAAAAACCACTGCTTGTCCACCAAGGGGGGTTATGGTCCCCCTGGTCCTTCTGGTCCACCCTGATCCACCCTGGTCCACATTTTCGGTAAAATTTCAAAAAGTGTAGATCAGAATGGATCGGATTGGACCATGCTCCGACATTTTCCTAATGCACCCGCCTGGTATACTAAGTATTGATTTCTTTCTCTAAAATTTTAGATGGAAGTTTTCTTATATCTACTGGATATGTACATAGATTTTCAGTTCATTCTAAGCAGTTGTGGTTGTATATGTAATAAATGTATGATGGGAGTGGGGTTGCCGTTGCCCCGCCGGACGAAAAGCTTTGTCCCCCTACTTTACAAAAATGCCTCAGGGTTAGTTAAAATTAGTAGAAACATGAATTAACATGATTTAGCATGGGAGGTTGTAACTAAAAGAAAGAAAGCCTAGTGAGTTCAAGCAATAATTATGGTGATACTAATAAAAATACTTGAAAACTGAGTGTAATTACGATGATGAGAAAGGGAAAACAGGTTTATGGTTCTAATTGTGTGGACAGGATGCTTGTAGTATTAAGAGTTATAAAAAAATAGTTTTTAGTCTGACAATTTCTTAGTGTCTTATGCTGATCCTAAGTATTTCAAGTTTTATTAAATATCATAATATCATAGCAGCGGGATGTTACTACTCTTTCAAAGTATGGTGAGATTGGTGATCTTGCAAACATTCACAGGAATCAATCACTTTGTTCATATACCAATTTTCCAAAGCCGAGCAAATGTATTAAGTCAAACTAACGGGAAGAGAAAATGAAAAGCAAGGAAAAACCCAACATCAGCAAAAAAATAAGTTGTGCCAGATGGGCAGCTGCTGCGTCATGATACCAGGCACAGAATATGAGTGCCCATGACGCCAGGTGCCCTCTATGGTTGGTTGCCACACTGACTTGTGCCCGGTGCATCAGGAGGGAGTGTTGCTATACATAGTTACCTCTGGATGCTACTAGCAATGCAACCTTCCCCCTGGTGCCTCCAGACGCAGTTCACAACACGATCACATCTCCTGATTCACCATGTATTTACTCCGCACTGTTACAATCCTCTCTTCGTCAGGTAATACTTGCAGTAGGTAACTGGTAGTTCGCTAACGATCACTCTTCTCTCTGCATTCCAGTTGTTGTGATAGCTAAGTTCCTTGACTTCAATCTAGCAACGTTGATCGCTAGGCTCTTATAAGACAGTCGTGCCTTGATTCCCGAAAGTGTTGGTGGATAAAGATCTTTGTATTGAAACTATAGTCTATGAAAGAACTTAGATGGTTGGGTGAAGAACCCAAATCTCATGCCTTTTTATTTTTATTTTTATATCATGCGTTCATTGTTTGTAGGTACAAGAAACTTCTTGTAGCGCTAGCTATGGAAAGAACAAAACCTAACCCAAATCCCATGCCTTTTTTTATTTTATTTATTTTATGTGCTTTGTATTAATCAACTACTGGGAACAAAGACTACGTGCAGCGCTAGCTATGGTAAAGAAAAAACCTCATCCCCTCGTTTATCCACCCGGCGCCAGGGAAAAAGCCATCAACCCAAGTCTCTCTGGTGTAACCGCCTCCTGGGTGGTGGCGGGAATCGATAGGGTAACGATACTAACTCTAATCCAAAGTGCGGTATGTAACGAGACTAAGTACCGGAGGCTTAGACTAAGTTGTTGTAGCAAACTTCTTACTATATCGCAACTACCAAGTAGTTCCTATAGCTAAGTATGTTTGGGTCTTACTGGATTCTC